>Ga0082212_10000075_pt1 | contig 138828 bp, 127 predicted proteins | sample TergutNt197P3_FD_71548 | JGI IMG/M metagenome (GOLD analysis project Ga0082212, IMG submission 71548) | Neocapritermes taracua P3 segment gut microbial communities from Petit-Saut dam, French Guiana - Nt197 P3 | ecosystem: Host-associated > Arthropoda: Insects > Digestive system > Gut ... | reverse complement strand
AAGGTAGAGCGCTTCAACCGGACCCTGGCCACCGAGTGGGCCTACGTGCGCGCCTACGACTCGAACGAGGACCGCGCCGACGCCTTCCCCATCTGGCTGACTCACTACAACAATGAGCGTCACCCCAACGCCGTCGGCGCAGCCCCCATCACGCGACTGTCACCAAAGTGATGGCCGAGTACAGCTAGAGCGTGGGCTCTAACTCGCGGGGGCCCGCCCTAACTCGCGGGGGCCCGCTCTAGCTCGCGGGGGCGGGCTCTATCTCGCGGGGATGAACGGGCGGAGGGCGTAGGCCGCGCCGTCCTGGGCGATCGTCCTCGTCACCTCGTCCGCCGCGGCCTTGACCGAGTCCTCGGCGTCGCCCATCGCGACGCCCCGGGCGGCCCAGCGGAGCATGTCGACGTCGTTGTGCCCGTCGCCCACCGCCATCGTGCGCTGGGGCGCGACGCCCAGCGCGGCGCGCACCTTCTCGAGCGCCGACGCCTTGGTCACGCCCTTCGGGGCGATGTCCATCCACGCCGACCAGCCCACGGAGTACGTCACGTCGGCCAGGCCGAGGCCGTCCACGGCGGTGTGGAAGTCCTCGTTGGAGGACTCGGGGGCCCGCACGACGACGCGGGTCACCTCCCGGCCCCACAGGTCCTCGAGGTCCACGACGCGGTGGTCGCCGTCGAGCTCGCCGTCGGGGAACAGCTCGGTGAGGCGGAAGCCGAAGCCGACGTCCTCGACCGCGAACCGCGCGTCGGGCATCCGCTCGGAGAGGCGGCGCAGGGCCGGCTCCGGGTCGAACGTCACCATCTGCTCGACGGTCCACCCGAGCGGGGCGGCGTCGTCGTGCCGGACCGTGACCGCGCCGTTGGAGCAGACCATCCAGCCGCCGTCGATCCCGAGCGTGCGGGCGACCGGCACCATCGAGACCAGCGAGCGGCCCGACGCCAGCACCACGTGGTGGCCCTCCGCGACCACGGCGGCCACGGCCTCGCGGACGGCGTCCGACAGCTCGCCGTCGAACGTGAGCAGCGTGCCGTCGATGTCGAGGGCGACGAGCCAGGGCGTCACTTGACCGGCTCGAGCACCTCGAGGCCGCCCAGGTACGGCCGCAGACCCTCCGGCACCACGACGGAGCCGTCGGCCTGCTGGTGGTTCTCGAGGATGGCGACGATCCAGCGCGTGGTGCCGAGCGTGCCGTTGAGCGTGGCGACGTTGCGGGTCGAGCCGTCCTCGGTGCGCTCGCGCACGCCCAGGCGGCGCGCCTGGAACGTGGTGCAGTTCGACGTCGAGGTGAGCTCGAGCCAACGGTTCTGCGTGGGCAGCCAGGCCTCGCAGTCGAACTTGCGGGCGGCGCTCGAGCCCAGGTCGCCGGCCGCCGTGTCGATGACGCGGTAGGGCAGGTCCACCTTGGCGAGCATGGCCTCCTCCCAGGCGAGCAGCCGCTGGTGCTCGGCGGCGGCGTCCTCGGGGCGGCAGTAGCTGAACATCTCGACCTTGTGGAACTGGTGCACGCGGATGATGCCGCGCGTGTCCCGGCCCGCCGAGCCCGCCTCGCGGCGGTAGCAGGCGCTCCAGCCGGCGTAGCGCGACGGCCCGTCGGCCAGGTCGATGATCTCGTCGGCGTGGTAGCCCGCCAGGGCCACCTCGCTGGTGCCGACGAGGTAGAGGTCGTCCTTCTCGAGGCGGTAGATCTCGTCGGCGTGCGCGCCCAGGAACCCGGTGCCGCGCATCGTCTCGGGCTTGACCAGGGTGGGCGTGATGACGGGCGTGAACCCGGCCTGGACGGCCTGGTCCATCGCGGCGTTGAGGAGCGCGAGCTCGAGGCGCGCGCCGATGCCGGTGAGGAAGTAGAACCGCGCGCCCGACACCTTGGCGCCGCGCTGCATGTCGATGGCGCGCAGGCCCTCGCCGAGCGCCAGGTGGTCGGCGGGCTCGAAGCCCTCGGCCGCGAAGTCGCGCGGCGTGCCGACGTGCTTGACCACCAGGTAGTCGTCCTCGCCGCCGGCGGGGGCGCCCTCGACGACGTTCGCGATCCGGTAGAGCAGCCCGTCGAGCTCCTCGGCCGCCTCGCCCGACTCGGCCTGACGCGCCTTGACCTCCTCGGCGATCTGCTTGGTGCGGGTCAGCAGCGCCTGCTTGTGGTCGCCCTGCGCCTGCGCCACCTGCTTGCCCATGGCCTTCTGCTCGGCGCGCAGCTCCTCGAACGCCGCGAGGGACGAGCGGCGGCGGGCGTCGGCGTCGAGCGCCGCGTCCACGAGGGCGGGGTCGTCGCCGCGGGCCAGCTGGCTCGCGCGGACGACGTCGGGGTTGTCGCGCAGCAGTCGAAGGTCGATCACGGAGGGAAGCCTAACGGGGCCCCTCGTCGCTTGGGCGCCGATTATCGGGACCGGGCGCCGTCCGGCGTCTAGCGTGCTCCCCATGGGATGGGAGCTGTGGTTGACGATCGCCGCCGTGGTGATCGCGCTCGCCTCGCTCACCCTGGCGATCGTGCTGTGGCGGCGCTCGCACCCGCGGCTGGTCGGCGCGCCCCAGGCGGCCCCCGCGCAGGAGCCCGTGGACGAGGACGAGGGTGAGAACGCCGGCCCGCAGATCGCCGTGGTCGTGAACCCGTCCAAGGAGGGCGCCGCGGCGCTCGTCGACACCGTGCGGCGCGTCGCCGAGCAGGCCGCGCTGCCCGTCCCCCTCTTCTTCGAGACGACCGTCGAGGAGCCCGGCACCGCCCAGGCGCGCGAGGCCGTCGCGGCGGGGGCCGACGTCGTCGTCGCGGCCGGCGGCGACGGGACGGTGCGGTCGGTCGCGCGGGCGATGGCCGGCGGGACGGTGCCGATGGCGGTGCTGCCCGTGGGCACCGGCAACCTGCTGGCGCGCAACCTCGACGTGCCCCTGACCTCCGTCGAGGAGCAGATGGCGGTGGTGATCGGCGGCCGCGACCGGCACATCGACGTCGGCTGGGCGCGCGTCGCCGAGACCGACCGCGGCCTGGACGGCGAGCCACGCGAGGACGCCGCCACCCCCGGCGACACCCAGATCTTCCTGGTGATCGCCGGCCTCGGGTTCGACGCCGCGATGGTGGCCGACGCCGACGACGCCCTCAAGCGCCGCGTCGGCTGGATCGCCTACTTCCTCGCCGGCGTGCGCCACCTGCACGGGCGCCGCATCCGCGCCCAGGTCACGCTCGACCACGGCAAGCCCGTCAGCACGCGCCTGCGCTCGATCATGGTGGGCAACTGCGGCCGCCTGCCCGGCGGCGTCACGCTGCTGCCCGACGCCGTGATCGACGACGGCGTGCTCGACGTCGCCGCGATCGACACGCGCGGCGGGCTGGCCGGCTGGGCGCAGCTGCTCGGCGAGGTGGTGATGCAGGGCGCGGGGCTGCACAACGACCTGCCGGGCAAGATCGGCCGCATCGACCACGCGCGCGCCACGCACACGCGCATCCGCGTCGAGGGGGGCGAGCACGCCCAGGTGGACGGCGACCCGATGGGCCGGTTGATCGAGCTGGAGGCGTGGGTCGATCCTGGCGCGCTGATTGTCAGGGCCCCCTGAGAACTCTCTCCTAGGCTGGGGCGCGTGATTCTCCGCCCCCGAGCCCTCCTCACGTCGCTGCTGGTCGCCCTGGTCGGCTTGACCGCGCTGGCGGGCACCGCCTCGGCGGCGGAGGTCGGCCCCACGCGGCAGACGACCGTCGCGGCCTCCGCGACACCCGAGTCGCCCGTCGTGATCGCCGGCGTGGCGGGGCTCGAGTGGTCCGACCTCGACCGCACGCGCACCCCCAACCTGTGGCGCCTGGTGGGCGACGGCGACGTCGCCTCCATCGCGGTGCGGACGCTGGCGCCGACGTGCCCGGTCGACGCGTGGCTGACGATGTCGGCGGGCAGCAGGGTCACCGGCGCACGCGAGACCGGGCCCGCGACGGGCACCGAGACGGACTCCGGCGCGCTGCGCTGCCGCTCCGTGCCGGGCGTCGTCGAGCAGGCCTCCGACCTGCCGCAGCGCCCCGGGACCGTCATGGGCTGGGACAACCTCTCCGCTCCCCCCGCCGGGTCGGCGGCGCTGGGCCAGCCCGGCAGCCTGGGCCGCCCGGGCACGCTCGGCGACGCGCTCGCCCAGGCGGGGGTGTGCTCGGCCGCGTTCGGACCGGGCGCGGCCGTCGCGCTCGCGACGTCGGGCGGGCACGTCGCGCACTACGCGGCGGCGCTCAGCGACGACCCCACCGTGCTGCGCGCCGAGCTCACCGCGTGCCCCGTCTCGGTGGTCGACCTGGGCGAGCTGCCCGACCCGGGCGTCGAGCGCGCGAACGCCCTCCACGACCTGGACGCCAAGGTGGGCATGCTCGACGCCGCCGTGCCGGGCGAGGGCACGCTGATCGTCGCCGGCATCGCGGACACGCCGCTGGGCCCGCGCGGGCTCCAGGTGGCCGTCGCGCGTGCCGAGGCCGGGCGCGCCGCGGCACCGTCGTGGCTGTCGTCCGCGTCGTCGCGCCGCGAGGGCGTCATCCTCACGAACGACCTGACCGCCACCATCGCCGACGCCGCCGGCGTGCACCCCGAGGGGCTCGACGGCGCACCCGTCCAGCGCGGGCAGGCGCGCGGGCTCGACGTCGGCGCCACGGTGGACAACCGCCAGTACCTGACCACGCTCAGCGACGTCGCCCCGCCCATGAACTGGGCCGTGCTGGGCCTGCTCGGGCTCGTGGTGCTGCTGTGCGTGCCCGTCGTGCTGCGGCGCCGCGGGGTGCGCGCCGGCGAGCCGGGGCACGGCACCCGGAACCTCGCCGTCGCGACCCTCACCGTCGCGGCGTGCCTGCCCGCGGCGGCGTCCCTCGCGACGCTGACCCGGTGGTGGTCGTCGGCCGCGCCGGGGCCCGTGCTGGCCGCGGGCGTGGCCGTGCCGGCCGTGCTGCTGGCGCTGGTCGCCACCGCGCTCGACCGGCCCCTGCGGCGCCTGCTGCCCGATCCTGCCTGGGCCCGCCCGCTCGCCCTCTCGGCGCTGACCTGGGTGGTCCTCACCATCGACGGGCTGACCGGCACCACGTTGCAGCAGGGCTCCCCGCTGGGGCCGTCGCTCGCCGAGGGCGCCCGGTTCTACGGGTTCGGCAACACCGTCTACGCCGTGTACTCGGTGGCCGGCGTGGTGCTCGCGGCGGGGCTCTCGGTCGCAGTGCGCGGCCGGGCCGGCAAGCGGGTGGGGCTGATCGTGGCCGCGGCCGTCGCGGTCGTCACCGTGGCCGTCGACGGGCTGCCGCAGTTCGGGGCCGACGCCGGCGGCATCGTCTCGCTGGTGCCCGCGTTCGCCGTGCTGCTCATCGCGCTGTCCGGGCGCCGCCTCGGCGTGCGCATGTGGCTCGCCGTCGTGGCGGCCACCGCGTTCGTCGTGGGGGCCATCGCGCTCATGGCGTGGCTGGTGCCGAACGGGTCGCACCTGGGGCGGTTCGTGCAGCGGCTGGTCGCGGGCGACGCGATGAGCCTGGTGACCTCGAAGATGGCGGGCGCGTGGGCCACCGTCGCCACCGTGCCGGGCGTGATCGCCGTCATCGCCGTGGTGCTGGTCGCCTGGGCGGTGCTAGCGCCAGGACGCCGCCCGTGGGGCCGCATCGACGCCCTCAACGGCGTGTACGCCGCGCACCCGGCGCTGCGGGCCACGGTGATCGCGCTCGTGGTGGTGGCCGGGTTCGGGTCGGCGCTCAACGACACCGGGGTCGCCGTCGCGATCATCGTCGGGATGCTCGCGCTGGCCGTGCTCGCCACGGGGCGATGGGTCGAGCAGCCCCCGGTCACGGCCCGCGCCGTGCGAGCCGACGCCACGCGGCAGGTCGCCGTCGGCGGCGCCATGCTGCTGGTGTTCCTGCTGGTGGCGGGCATGGCGCCCCCCACCGAGGGCCGCGGGTTCGCCGGCGGTTCGGTCGCCGCGTCGCCGCTCGCACCGGGCGCCGCCGTCGGCACCACCGACTCGCCGCTCGTGGTGATCGGCACGTCCGGCCTGCGCTGGCCCGACGTCCAGCCCGAGGGCGCCGCGTCCGTCCTGTCGCGCATGCTGGCCGACGGCGCCGACGCCGGCGGCGTGTCCCTGCCTGTCGGGCGGGCCGCCCGCTGCGCCGAGGGCGGCTGGCTGGCGCTCTCCGCCGGGACCCTCGCCGAGGTGTCCGTCGCCGGCGGGCCCTGCCCGGCGCTCGACGTGCAGCCCGCGGGGGCCTCGGGCGCCAGCGTGACCGGCTGGCAGGAGCTCGTGGCGCTCCAGCAGGGCTCGGCGTTCGGCGCCCACCTGGGTACCCTGGGCCAGGCGCTGCACGGCCCCTCGGTGTGCACCACGGCCGTGGGGCCGGGCGCCGCCGTCGCGCTGGCGGGCAAGGACGGCACCGTCGCGCGCTACCGCACGCTCGAGCAGGCGACGGCCGACGGGTCGGACGCGTTCGTGTGCCCCGTGACCGTCGTCGACGCCGGCGGGGTCGACCCCACGCTGCCCGACCGCGACACCCAGGTCGCCCAGGTCAGCGCCACCGTCGGCTCCCTGCTCTCGGCCGCGCCCGCCGACGCCACCGTCGTGGTGGTCGACGTCGCCCCCGTGCCCGGCGCGCGGCCCGCGCTCGGCGTCGCGCTGGTGCGCTCGCCGTCGCAGGTGCAGGACCGGCCGCGGTTCCTGTCCAGCACGTCCACCCGGACGGACGGCGTCGCACGCCTGCTCGACCTGCCCGCCACGATGCTCGCCGCCGCGGGCCTGCCCGTGCCGTCGGCCATCATCGACAGCCCGCTCGTACGCTCCGACGTGCGCCCCGCCGACGCCGGTGCCACCGCCCAGGAGCTCGCCGACGTCACCGCGCGCGACTTCGTGCGGCGCTCCACCTACAGCGGGTTCGTGGACTACCCGTTCTGGGTGGGCCTCGCGCTCGCCGCGCTGTGCTGGGCGGCGGGCACCGTGCCGGCCCTGCGCCGCCGCGTGACCGCCCCCGCGCGGCGGGCCGCCGAGGTGGTCGCGCTGCTGCTCGCCGCCTTCCCCGCGGCGTCGTTCCTCAACGGGCTGACGAGCTGGTGGACGTTCGGCTCGCCCACCGTCGCGCTGTGGCTCGGGACAGCCCTCATGACGGTGGTGGTCGCGGGGCTCGCCGCGATCGCTCCACGCCGGCCCGTGTGGTCGCGCGTGGCCGTGATCAGCGGCATCACGTTCGTGGTGCTGACGCTCGACGGCGTGCTGGGCACCCCGCTCAACCGGACGTCGCCGCTGGGCTCCGCGCCGACGTTCGGGGCGCGGTTCTTCGGCTTCGGCAACCCGACCTTCTCCGTCTACGCCGTGACGGGGCTGCTGTTCGCGGCCGCGCTCGCACAGCCGCTGGTCCACGGTGGGCGCCGCCGCCTCGCGGCCGCCGTGGTCGGCGTGATCGGCGCCGTCGCGATGATCGTGGACGTCTGGCCGGCGTTCGGCGCCGACCTGGGCGGTGGGCTCGTGCTGGTCCCGGCGTTCGTGATCGTCGGGATGGTGGCGTCCGGGTCGCGCGTGACGGTCAAGCGGTTCCTGCTGGTGGCCGCCGCCGGCGTCGGGGTGGTCGCCCTGGTGGGCGTGCTCGACTGGCTGCGCCCGCCCACCGAGCGCACGCACCTGGGCAACTTCGTCGGGCAGGTCATCGACGGCGACGCCTGGGCGATCCTCTACCGCAAGGGCGTGGCCGCGCTGCAGTCGGTGACGGGCGGGCCCACGGTGTGGGTCACCCTGGCGATCTGCGTGCTCGCCGCCGTGCCGCTGCTGGGCACCGCGGCCGCGCGGGCGCGGTGGACGCCCCGCTGGTTCGCGCGGTCCGAGGCTGCGTGGCCGCTGCTGCGCCCCGCCGTGCTGGCCATCTGGGTGGCCGCCGTGGCGGGGTCGCTGGTCAACGACTTCGGGCTGCGGATCGCCATGATCGCGGTGATCCCGGCCGTGCCGCTGCTGCTGCTGCCGGCGCTGAGCGCCGACGACGAGGACGGGCTGCGCGGCACCGTGTAGCCGGCGGCACCGTCCGACGACGGCGTGTCTCCCCACGGGGTAGCTGCAACTTGCGCCGCGGCGTTGCTCCTCCGTGGCCCGGACCACCGGTCACGGGTGCGCCGCCGATCCGTCAGCGGCGGTGAGGGGCTTGCAGGGCACGGCACTGACCGCCGCCGGACCAGCCCGACGGCTGATGTCGCCTCGTGACCTTGGAGGCAACGCTTCCCTCGCTTGACCGGCGCGACGGATCGCCGACCCGAGCAACCCGTCAGAGCCGTTGGCCACCGTTGGCCGACGGTCGGCTCTGACGAGTTGCCCGAATCGTTCAGAGCGACGCTGAGGACGTACGCCTGCGGCGCACCTCGCGCACCAGGAGGTACCCCGCACCGAGCGTCAGCACCGCCCCTGCGATGACGCCGGGGGTGCTCACGGTCGGGCGCTTCGTCGTTCCGGCCGGCGGAGCGCCGGTGATGAACGATCCCGGGTTCCCCAGCAGGTCGTCTCCCGGTTGGATCTGGCCGGAGTCGATGGCTGCCTGGTATTCCTTGGCGTACTCGGCGGCGCGTGCGGCCATCTGCTTGGCCTTGACGTCCCGGAACTTCTCGACCGGCATCGCACCGGTGCCGATGATGGCCCGGGCCACCGCGTTGAGCGGTCGGACCTGCATGAGGTTGTTGGAGACCTCGTACAGGTCCCCGTCGGGTCCGCCCGAGGCGAGCATCTCGCTCGGCCTGACGTGGACCATGTCCTTGATGTCTTCGAACGGCCAGCCGAGCTGGACGAACTCCCCGCTCTCGTCGACGACGAGGACGTTCGAGGCGGCGCCGTCGACGTACTGCACGGCCGCATAGTTGACGACGGAGAAGTCTTCCGGCGTCAGCGCCTTCGCGGTCGAGGCCGGGACGAGGTCGAGGAAGACGTACCTGACCGGGTCGCCGAACGTCGTTCCAGCCACCTTCTTCGCTGCCGCTGTCGAGTGGTTCTTGGTGCCGTCGGGGTTGGTCTGGTCGAGGTTGGCGACGTTCTTGGCGCCCTTGCCGCCGTGCACGCTGTCCCCGACGGTCTGCGGGATCGCCGGGTTGGTGCTCCAGTCCGGCGACGGCTCAGCGACGGCTGGCGCGCAGGCGCCAGCGACGAGCAGGCCCGCTCCCAGCACGACGGCCGCGGCGGCGAGTGCTCGCTTCATGAGTCGGGCCCCCATCAGTTGTACCCCACAGCCCAGCTCGGGGTGTACAGCGCCGGCCAGCCGCCGGTGCCGCTCGTGAACGAGCTGTAGCTGATCCAGATCCCGGACACGCTCGTCGTGTCGATCTTCGTGACATAGATCTCGTTGCTCGTGTTGCTTCCGATCAGCGGCATCGCGTGCCCACCTCCCGAGGCCCAGAAGATAGACCCGATGATCCCTCGGCCCGCAACGGTCTCGTTGCGGATCGTCGTCATGGACGGAACGGACCCGAAGTACTTGTAGGACAGACCCGAAGCACTCATCGCGTTCTCGATGTTGGCGGCGGTTCCACCGGAGTTGGCGCACGCGGCGTACGGGGGCTGCTGGAGTCCGTTGTGCGCGATCGTGCACTCGTCGGGCGAGCTGCCGGCCTTCTTCTGGATCATCGACTTCGTCGCTGCGGCCCAGCACCAGTTCGACTCCTGCTGGCTGTACTGCGTCCACGCACCCCAGACCGACGTATGCAGGGCGTAGGTCGCCGCGGCGGCCGGGCCGGCCGAGCCGATGAGCACCGCAAGTCCCACCGCGAGCGCAGCGCACAGAGCCGCGATCCGCGACGGATGTCTGCCCTTCAAGATGTCAACCTCCTCGTCGAACGAATGGCATTCGAAACACCGATTGACGTGCGTCGTGTGCCGTGCGGGCCTATTTGATTCCCTGTCGCTCTCTCGGCGACGCCTCGACAATGGGGAGCCGCGATCGTTGGACAGCACAGCCACGCTGAGGGCAAGACGGCCGATTTCTGCAGAGCACAACCGATCTTCCTGGACGCAGGAGGGACGCTAGCGGGGCCGTACTCGCACGTCAATGGATAGAAGGGCGAGGTCCCAGGTGCCGTCGTCGGCGAGCTTCTTGTGCCGCTTTCGCACCGGCTGCCACGGACCGAACGCCTCGCGCGGCAGGTCCCGCCACGGGATACCAGTCCGGTACCTAGGGCGTGTCTCCTAACCAGTGGCGGGGGCGCGCGGCAGACTGTGGTCCGTGAGTCGTACAGCGGTGTTGTCGGATGTTGAGTGGGAGCGGATCTGTTCGTTCATGCCGGTCGCGAGCCTGCGGGGCGGGCGTCCGTTCGCTGATCACCGCACGGTGGTCGAGGGGATCATCTACCGGTACCGGACGGGGATCCCGTGGCGGGACCTGCCCCGCGACCCTTTTGGTTCTTGGCGCACGGTGTGGAAGCGGCACCACCGGTTCACCCAGGACGGGACCTGGGACAAGATCTTGACCGCGCTGATCGCCGAGGCCGACGCGGCGGGCCAGGTCGACTGGGACGTGTCGGTGGACTCCTCGATCAACCGGGCCCACCAGCACGCGACGAACACGACCCGCCCCGAGTAGGACACAGGGGGCGACATCGAACTGCACGAAGCTGCCCGACGGGTTCGTCCACAGCCTCCACGGCGGTGAGCGTGAACCTGCAGGTCACGGCGTTGGCCGCTCGCGTGGCGGGCTGACGACCAAGGTCCATCACGCCACCGACGGGCGCGGGCGCCCGATGGGAATCGTCGTCACCCCGGGCCAGGCGGCCGACGGCGTGTGGCTTCAGGTCGTCCTGGGCGAGATCCGCGTCCCACGCCCCGGCGGCCTCGGTCGGCCCCGCACCCGCCCCGACGCCGCGCTGGCCGACAAGGCCTACTCCTCGAAGGCCACCCGCGCCCGGCTACGCGCCCGCAAGATCAAGGCCGTCATCCCCGAACGCGCCGACCAGAGGACCAATCGGCTCCGGCGAGGGTCTGCAGCGGTCGCCCCGTCACCCTTGATGCCGTCGCCTACAAGGGCCGCAACGTCGTCGAACGCTCCTTCGCCAAGCTCAAGCAATGGCGCGGCCTGGCCACCCGATACGACAAGCACGCCACGATCTGCCGCAGCGCCGTCGCCCTCGCCGCCATCATCACCTGGCCACGCAGTTAAGAGACACGCCCTAGTGCTGCGCGCTCTCCGTGCGCACGCCGCGCACCGCGTCGAACGCGCCGCGCACGCGCCGAGCGTTGACCGCCACGGTCACGTCGCGGTACTGCGCGGCGCGGTGGAGCTGGCCCTTGAGGTCGTTCGACGACGGGCGGTGCTTGAGGTCGCACGGCACCTCGACGGCCACGTAGCCGCGGCGCAGCAGGTCGATGGTCATGCCCGTCTCGACGCCCCAGCCGCGGGCCAGCGGGGTCGCGGCCTCGAACGCCTCGCGCGTGAGGCAGCGCATGCCGCTCAGGGGCTGCGTGGGGGTCCAGCCGGTCAGCGCGTGGATCGCGCGCCGCGCCGCGCCGACGACGATGCCGCGGCCGCCCGCGCCGGGCTGCGGGGGCAGCAGCGCGATCGCCAGGTCGGCGACGCCCTCGCGCACCGGCGCGACCAGCGGGGCCGTGTTGACGGCCGTGTCGCCCAGGTCGCCGTCGATGAACAGCAGCAGGCGCGGGGCGCGGCCGGGGGCGTCGCGCATGGCGACGACGGCGGCGCCCGTCTCCATCGCGGCAGCCTTGCCGCGGTTGTGCGAGTGCCGCACCACGACGGCGCCCGCGGCGCGGGCGGCGTGCTGCGTGTCGTCCTCGGAGCCGTCGTCGACCACCAGCACCAGGTCGACGTGCGGGATCGCGCGCGCGGCGCGGACCGTGGCCGCGATGCGCTCCTGCTCGTCCTTGGCGGGGATCACGACGGCGACGCGCTGCAGGTCGCGAGCGCGACGGCCGCCGTCAGGGCGCGGCGTCTTGGCCACGGGGAGATCGAGGCTTCCCGCGGCCTGCTGCTGCCCGTCACCGGGGGTCGTCACCATGTCGGGGTCCATGCGGCCCCGCACGTGGTCGGCGTTCACACGTCCTGCCTGCACGTCGAAGAGGATGGGATGGGTAGTGCAAAGGATTACCCGCAGAATGCTACTCCCCCGGTAGGGGAATCCCCCAGCCGGTGGCGTCCCCGCAGGTGGTGCCGGGGCGGCTTGCGATCAGCGCAGCGTCACCTGGCGCGAGACGATGCCCGCCCGCGCGCGGCGCTCGTTGGCGTCGAGCGGCGCGGTGATCTTCAGGGCCGCGGCGAGGCGCGCGTCGAGCTGGGCCGCCGGCGTCTCGACGTCGGCCGCCTCGGTGCCGGCGGGCAGCTCCCACACGGGCACGACCAGGCCGGCGGCGCGGAACATGCCGAGGAACCGGCCCTCGCCGTCGTCGAGCTTGAGGGCGGACTCGCGCTTGGCGTGCAGGCGGGCGAGGGCGTCGACCAGCGCGTCCTCGTCCTCCGTGCGGGCCCAGCGCAGGAACTCCTTGTTCATGCGGCACCAGTACGCGTGCTCGACCGAGGTGAGGCGGCGCGTCGGGATGGTGGAGTCGGCGGCCTCCTCGAGGGCGGCGTCGATCTCCGCGGTGCGCTCGGCCGTCGCGTCGGCCCAGAACTCGTAGTCGTCCTGGATGGTCACCTCGAACGGGACCGTCGGGTCGAGCACGTCCTGGAGCCGCGGACCCTCCGACGGCTTCGCCACGATGGCGGTGCCCGGCTCGGCGTCGAGCGCCTCGAGCAGCGCGCCGGCGAGGTCGCGCGACAGGTCGCCCGAGCTCAGCGCGCCCTGCACGGCCAGCAGCACCGTGCCGTCGGGCCGGTTCATGGCCGCGTACCCGCCGGGCAGCATCGTCACGACGACGACGTCGCGCCCGCCGTGCTCCTTGACCGTGCGCGCCGTGGCCGTCGCCGCGGGCACGATCTCGCGGAACGCGACCCAGTCCGGCTCACCGGGGAGACCCTCGAAGGGACGCAGCACGAAGTCGGACGCGGAGCTCTTGGCCATGCGGGCGATCGTACCGGCCGGGCGGCGAGCCGGTTGCCCGCTGTGGTGAGGGTCGCGTGCGCGGCCTACGGTCGGTCCATGGAGAGAAGTGGCACGGGGGCCACGCTCGTCGCGGACTACGAGGCGGGCGCCGGGATCGTAGGCGACACCGACGGCGGGCCCGACCTCGGCGCACTCACCGGGACCGACCAGCCGTGGCTCGCCGCGACCCTCCCCGTGCTCGACCTGGCCGTGGGGTCGGTGCAGGCCCTGCGGCGGGCCGCGGCGCGCGCCGGGGCGGCGGGCCCGCTGGTGGACGCGCCGCTCGACCTGGGGCGGCTGGCGGCGTCGTTCTCCGCCGACCAGGTGTTCCGGCTCGACGGGCACGAGGTGCCGGGCTTCGCGCCGCTGTCGGGGTTCTTCCGCACGCGCGACGGCTGGGTGCGCACGCACGCGAACTACCCGCACCACGCCCACCGCGCGCTGGCGATGCTGGGCCTGCACCGGGCTGGCGCCGCCGTCGGGCCGGAGCGGCTCGCCGAGGCGCTGGCCGTCATGGACGCGCAGAACGTCGAGGACAGCGCGATGGCGGGCGGCGCCGTCGCGGTGCGCGTCCGCACGGAGGAGGAGTGGCGGGCGTCCCCGCAGGGCGTGGCGGCGGCGTCGGGCCCGCTGGTGCGGCTGACGACGCGCGAGGACAAGGGCCCCTCCACACCGCTGGCCGGCGGGCCCCAGCCGCTGCGCGGCGTGCGCGTGCTGGACCTCACGCGCGTGATCGCCGGGCCTGTCGCCACGCGCACGCTCGCGCTGCTGGGCGCGCAGGTGCTGCGGGTCGACCCGCCCGTGCCGGCGGAGATCCGCTCCCAGCACCTCGACACCGGCCAGGGCAAGCGCACCGCCCTGCTCGACCTGCACGACGACGGCGACATCGCCCGCGCGCAGGACCTGCTCGACGTGGCGGACGTGCTGGTGACCGGCTACCGCCCCGGCGCGGTCGAGACGTACGGCCTGGAGGTGCCCGCGGCGGCCGTGCACGCCCGCGTCGACGCGTGGGGCGAGGACGGGCCGTGGGCCGAGCGCCGGGGCTTCGACTCGATCGTGCAGGCGGCGACGGGGATCTCGATCGTGGAGTCGCTGGGCGGCGACGCGCGCGAGGCGGCCGGCCCGGGGGCGCTGCCCGCGCAGGCGCTGGACCACGCGTCGGGGTACCTGCTGGCGGCCGGCGTCGTCGACGCGCTCGCCGCGCGGGCCCGCGACGGGCAGGGGCGCGACGTCGTCGTGTCGCTCGCGCGGACCGCGGCCTGGCTGCTGGACGCCCCCGGACGCGACCCCCAGCACCCGCGGGCGGCGACGCCGCCGCGCTCGGCGGTGGTGAGCCACGGCCACAACCCGGAGGTCACGACGGCGCGACCGGCGATCCCGGGCTTCGAGGACTACCCGTTCCCGGCGCGACCGTGGGGCACCGACCACGCGCGCTGGGAGGTCTGAGTCCCCGTCAGGACGTGCGCTCGGGGGACGGCTGGTCGGCCGTGAGCTCCTCGGCCGCCTCGGCGACCTCGCGCTCCGCGGCCCGGGCGTTCGCCACCGCCTGCGCCCGCACCGCCACGATGCGCGTGTGCAGGTCGGCGTGGGCGCGCTTGCGGACGTCGCGGGAGATGCGCTCGACGTCGTCCTCGCTGGGCTCGGCCGGGCGGCCCAGGGCGTCGAGCTCGCCCCGGGCGGCGAGCTCGTCGCGCAGGCGGGCGACCGTCGCGTCGATCTCGGCCTGGGCGACGCGCTCGGCCTCGTCGAGCAGGGCGACGACGGCGGCGTCGGCCGCGCGGCCCACCTGGTTCTCGACGAACTCGCGGGCGGCGCCGTCCACGATCTCGCGCGCTCCGTCCACCACGGCCCGCGCGGTGGCCGGGGCGTGCGCCTTGAGGGACTGCAGGTCGTAGAGCAGCACGCCCTCGACGTCGGCGACCTCGGGGTCGACGTCGCGGTGCAGCGCGAGGTCGAGCACCACGAGCGGGCGCGGCACGCCCCGCATGCGGGAGGCGCGCTCCGTGGCGCGGACGCGGGCCCGCGCGACGGCGGCGGCGTCGAGCACGTACTCGAGCGACGCCTCCGAGTCCGGGTTCGCGCGGCCGCGAGCGCCCGAGACGGAGACGACGAGGTCGGCCTCGGCGAGCGCCTCGACCAGGGCCTCCTCGTCCTGGCCCAGCGCGACGACGTCGTGCCCCTGGGCGAACACCTCGGCGCGGCCGGAGCGGGAGAAGACGCGGACGTCGTCGGAGCCGCGGCCGTGCAGCGCGGCGACGGTGGCGCCGGCGTAGGAGCCGGTGCCGATGAGGACGGTGCGGACGGAGCGCCACTCGGGCAGCGTGTCGGCGGCGAGGTCGAGCGCGAGCCTGACCACGGAGCGGCCGGTGGCGCCGAGCTCGGTGGAGGCGCCGACGCGCTTGGAGGTGCGCGACGCCGTCTGGAACAGCAGCTCGAGGGTCTTGGAGGTGGTGTGCTCGTCGCGGGCGATCTCGAGGGCGCGCTTGACCTGCCCGGCGATCTCGCGCTCGCCGATCACCATGGAGTCGAGGCCGGAGGCGACGGCGAACAGGTGCTCGGGCACGGCGGACGCGGTGCGCACGGTGAACGACTCGACGGCGGTGGCGGCGTCCACGCCGGACGCGACGGCGACGAGCTCGGCGACGTGGGCCGTGGCGTGCTGGAGCGCGGGCCCGCTCATGGGGGCCTCGACGTCGAGGTACACCTCGAACCTGTTGCAGGTGGAGATGACGACGGCGCCCTGCACCGGCTCGCACGTGCCCACGACCGTGCGTCCCACGGACGCGGAACCGGTCGACAGGCGCTCGAGCGCGTCGAGGTCCAGCTCGCGGTGGCTGGCGGTGAGGGAGAGCAGTACCACAGTGCAGAGACTTTAGGCTGCCGGGCTGGGCGAGGCAGAATCCTTGCCCGTGACCTCCCACACTCCGGCATCCACGCCGTCCGGCGCCACCACCCCCGCGACGACGTCCGCCCTCCCGGCCGCCCACCCGCTCAACGACGGACGGACGGCTGCGTCTCCGCTGGTCAGGGCACTGCGCGGCGACCGGCCGGAGCGTCTGCCGGTGTGGTTCATGCGTCAGGCGGGCCGTTCGCTGCCCGAGTTCCGCCAGGTTCGGGTGGGGCACGCGATGCTCGACTCGTGCCTGAACCCGCCGCTTGCGACGGAGATCACACTTCAGCCGGTGCGCCGGCACCACGTGGACGCGGCGATCTTCTACTCCGACATCGTGGTGCCCCTGCGCCTGGCGGGCGTGGACGTGGAGATCAAGCCGGGGGTGGGCCCGGTGATGGACCAGCCGTACCGCACGGCGGCCGACGTCGAGAAGCTCACCGCGCTGTCGATGACGGACGAGGCGCTGGCGCCGATCCGGGAGGCCGTGGCGCTGACGGTCGCGGAGCTGGGTTCGACGCCGCTGATCGGGTTCGGCGGGGCGCCGTTCACGCTGGCGGCGTACCTGGTCGAGGGGAAGCCGTCGCGCGACCACCTGGCGGCGCGCACGCTCATGCACGCGGACCCGGAGACGTGGGACCGGCTCGTGGCGTGGACGGCCGAGCTCACGGGGCAGTTCCTGCGGACGCAGGTGCTGGCGGGTGCGTCGGCCGTGCAGCTGTTCGACTCGTGGGCGGGCGGCCTGTCGCTGGCCGACTACACGGCGCGCGTCGCGCCGGCGTCGGCGCAGGCGCTGTCGCACGTCGCGGACCTGGGCGTGCCGGGCATCCACTTCGGCACGGGCACCGGGCACCTGCTCCCCGCGATGCGCGACGTCCTGACGACCGCCGGCATCGCGGACCGCGCCGTCGGGGTCGACTACCGCACGCCGCTCGACGAGGCTCTGGCCATGGTGGGCAGGGGCGTCAGCATCCAGGGCAACATCGACCCCGCGCTGCTCGCGGCGCCGTGGGAGGTGCTCGAGGCGCACGTGCGCGAGGTCGTCGCGCGGGGCGCCGGGGCGCAGGGGCACGTGGTGAACCTCGGGCACGGCGTGCCGCCCGAGACGGACCCGACGGTGCTGACGCGGGTCGTCGAGCTGGTGCACTCGCTGTGACGGGCACCCCGGTGGTCGAGACCGACGCCGTCGTCGTCGGGGGCGGGATCGGCGGGCTGACCGCGGCCCGGACCCTCATCGGCCGCGGGTTGCGCGTCGTGGTGCTGGAGGCGGACGCACTGCCCGGCGGGCCGGTGCGCGGCGGGCACTTCGCCACGCTGCCGCAGGTGCCGGTCGACGTGGGCGTGGAGTCGTACGCCGCCCGCGGCACGGCCGTGACGGAGCTCGCCGAGGCCCTCGGCCTGGACGTGGTCGAGCCCGCCGCCGCGCAGGCGTGGGGCTACTCGGCGGGGCGCACGTTCCCGCTGCCGGCAGCCGGGATCCTGGGGATCCCGTCCGTGCCGTGGCACGCCGACGTGCGCCGGGCCATCGGCTGGCCGGGCGTGCTGCGCGCGTCGCTCGACCGGGTGCTCCCCGCGCGCTACGCCGACACGTCCTCGCTCGGCGCGCTGGTGCGGTCCCGCCTGGGCCGCCGGGTCGCGGACCGGCTGGTCACGCTCGTCGCCGCCGGCGTGCACTCGGCCACGCTCGACACGCTCGACGTCGACGCGGTCGCCCCCGGCCTGCTGGACGCTTTCCGTCGCGAGGGGTCGCTGTCGCGGGCCGTCGGGTCGCTGCGCAAGGCGGCCCCCGCGGGGTCGATGGTGCGCGGCGTCGACGGCGGCATCCATGCCATCGTCGAGGCGCTGGTCGGCGAGCTCAACGCCGACGCCGAGCGCTGGGGCGCCGGCGTGCGCACGGGCCAGAAGGTGGTGGGGATCTCGCGTCCCGACAGCGCCTGGCAGGTCACGACCGCTATCGGCGAGACCTTCACGGCCCCTCGCCTGGTGGTGGCGACGCCCGCCGTCGCGCCGCTGCTCGCCCCGACGGTGGGAGCCGAAGCGCCGACCCCCGCCCCGGGCGCGCCGATCGCCCTGGTGGCGCTGCTGCTCGACGCCCCCGAGCTCGACGCCGCCCCCCGCGGCACGGGCATGCTCATCGCCCCCGACGCCTCGGGCGCGGGCATGACCGGCGTCGCCGCGAAGGCCTTCACGCACGCCACCGCCAAGTGGCCCTGGCTCGCCGCGCGCGTCCAGGCCGCCGCGGGCGACGGCGCGCACGTGGTGCGGCTCAGCTACGGGCGCCTGGGCGAAACCGTCGTCGAGCCCGACGTCGACCGCGCCACGCACGACGCCTCGGCCCTGCTCGGGGTGCGGCTCGACGGGCGCGTGCGCGACCACCTGGTGCAGCGCTGGGACGGCTCCCTGCCGCCCCCCACGCCCGCCTACCGGGCCGCGCTCGGCGAGTTCACCAGCGCCGTCGCGCAGACCAAGGGCCTCGCCGTCGTGGGCGGCTGGGTGGCCGGCACGGGGCTGGCGTCGATCGTCACGCACGCCCAGACGACGGCCGGGGAGCTGTGATGGGTGAGACTGGCCCCGTGAACACTCCCATCCGCCTGGGCACGCGCGCCAGCGCCCTCGCCACCACGCAGTCGGGCATGGTCGCCCGCCGGATCGAGGAGCTGACCGGCCGCCCCGTCGAGCTCGTGCACGTCCGCACCGAGGGCGACGTGCGCACCGGGTCGCTCGCCTCGCTGGGCGGCACGGGCGTGTTCGTCGCCGCGCTGCGCGACGCCCTGCTCGAGGGCCGCTGCGACGTCGCCGTCCACAGCCTCAAGGACCTGCCGACCGCCGCCGTCGAGGGGCTGACCATCGTCACGCCCGAGCGCGAGGACCCGCGCGACGCCCTGTGCGCCCGCGACGGACTCACGCTCGAGACCCTGCCGCGCGGCGCCCGCGTCGGCACCGGCTCGCCGCGCCGCGCCGCCCAGATCCGCGCCACCCGGCCCGACCTCGACGTCGTCGACATCCGCGGCAACGTCGACACGCGGCTCAACCGCGCGCTCGGCCCCGACGCCGACCTCGACGCCGTGGTGCTCGCCTGGTCCGGGCTCGCCCGGCTGGGGCGCACCGACGCCGTGACCGACGCGCTCGACCCCGCCGTCGTGGCCCCCGCGCCGGGGCAGGGGGCGCTCGCCGTCGAGGCGCGCACCGCCGACCTGGCCTCCGGGCCCCTCGCCGAGGCCTTCGCCGGGCTCGACCACCGGCCCACGCGCCTGGCCGTCATCGCCGAGCGGTCCGTGCTCGCGCGGCTCGAGGCCGGCTGCGCCGCCCCCGTCGGCGCGCTCGCCCGCGTCGAGGAGGGCCGCCTGCTGCTCGACGCCGTCGTGGCCCGCACCGACGGCACCGAGAAGCTCAAGCACCGCTCGGCGATCGCGCTCACGCACGACGACGCCGCCGACGACGACGCGGCCCGCGCCCTGGGAGTGCGCGTCGCGGAGGCGTTGCTCGCGGACGGTGCCGAGCGCCTGGCCCCGCTCGGGTCGGCGGCCGTGCTGCCGGCGCCGGGCGAGCCCGTCGACCCGACCGAGGCGGGCGCTCCCGGATCGTGACCGCCGCACCCCTCGCCGGCCGCACCGTGCTGGTGCTGCGCGTCCCGTCGCGGGCGCGCGCACTCGCGGAGCTGCTGCGCGGGCTGGGGGCGCGCGTGCTCGTGGCGCCCGTGACGGCGACGGCTCCCGCCCTGGACGCGGCGGCGCTCGACGACGCCGTGCGTGGCTTGGCCGGCTTCGCGTGGGTGGCCGTGACCAGCGTCAACGGCGTCGAGGCGCTCGTCGAGGCGGCGGCCCGGACGGGCGTGGCGCTGGACGCGGCTCCGGTCCGGTGGGCCGCCGTCGGCCCGGCGACGGCTGCGGCGCTGCGGGAGGCGGGGGTGCGCGTGGAGGTCGAGTCGGCGGGCACGGCTGGCGACCTGTTCTCCGACTTGTCAGAACGAGGCTCCGTGGGAGGCGAGCCTGGTTCTGACAGCCCGGCCCCCCTCCCTTGCGTGTCAGAACCAGGGCACACCCCGGTCGGGTCTGGTTCTGACACGTCGGTGCTGCTGCCGCTCGGGGACCTCGCGCGGACCACGCTGAGCGACGGGCTCGCCGCCCTCGGCTGGTCCGTGACCGGCGTGGTCGCCTACCGCACCGTCCTCGTCGACCTGCCCGACGACGTCGCCGCCCTCGCCCGGGCGGGCGGGATCGACGCCGCCGTCGTGGCCGCCGGCTCGGCCGCGCGCGAGCTGGCCCGCCAGCTGGGGGCCGACGCCCCGCCCGTCGTCGCGATCGGCGAGCCGTCCGCCACGGCGGCCCGCCAGGCCGGGCTGACCGTCGTCGCCACCGCTGCGGCCCCGACCGACGTCTCCCTGACCGAAGCCCTGACCATCACCCTGGACACCACCCCGAGGAGCATCACGTGAGTTCTGGGATCGTCTACCGGCCCCGCCGGCTGCGCGCCACCACCCGGGTGCGGCGGCTCGTCGCCGAGAACCGGCTGCACCCCGCCGAGCTCGTGCTGCCGCTGTTCGTCAAGGAGGGGATCGACGCCCCCGTGCCGATCAGCTCCATGCCCGGGCAGGTGCAGCACACCGAGGCGTCGCTGCGTGACGCCGTCGCCGCGGCGGCGCGGGCCGGGCTGGGCGGCGTCATGCTGTTCGGCATCCCGGAGGAGCGCGACGCCGTCGGCTCGCAGGCCGAGGACCCGGACGGCATCCTGCAGCGCGGCATCGCCATCGCGCGCCAGGCCGTGGCCGCTGTCGAGGCGGAGACCGGGCGCCCCGGCCCCGTCGTCATGGCCGACACGTGCCTCGACGAGTTCACCGACCACGGCCACTGCGGCGTCCTCACCGCCGACGGCGAGGTCGACAACGACGCCACCCTGGACCGCTACGCCGCCATGGCCGTGGCCCAGGCCCGCGCCGGAGCCGAGGTGGTGGCGCCCAGCGGCATGATGGACGGCCAGGTGGCAGTGATCCGCGACGCGCTGGACGACGCCGGCTTCACGAACGTGAGCATCCTGGCCTACAGCGCCAAGTACGCCAGCCCGTTCTACGGCCCGTTCCGCGAGGCTGTGGACAGCGCGCTCCAGGGCGACCGCCGCACCTACCAGATGGACGCGGCGAACCTCCGCGAGGGCCTGCGCGAGGCCGACCTCGACCTTGCCGAGGGCGCCGACATCGTCATGGTGAAGCCCGCGATGTCGTACCTCGACGTGCTGCGCGGCGTGGCCGACCGGTCCGACGTGCCCGTGGCCGCGTACCAGGTCAGCGGCGAGTACGCGATGATCGAGGCCGCCGCCGCGAACGGCTGGATCGACCGCCGCGCCTCGATCCTCGAGTCCGTGACCAGCATCAAGCGCGCCGGCGCGAACATCATCCTCACCTACTGGGCCCTCGAGCTCGCCGAGTGGATCGGACAGGCATGACCCTCCCCATCACCGACAACCACGGCGCGTTCCTGCGCGCCCAGACGGCGATCCCCGGCGGAGTGAGCTCGCCGGTGCGCGCGTACCGCTCCGTGGGCGGCGACCCGACGTTCGTCTCGAGGGCCGAGGGCCCGTTCGTGTACGACGTCGCGGGCCGCGAGTACGTCGACCTCGTGTGCTCGTGGGGCCCCGCGCTGCTGGGCCACGCGCACCCGGCCGTCGTCGAGGCGGTGCAGCAGGCGGCGTCGCGCGGCCTGTCGTTCGGTGCGCCCACGCTGGCCGAGGTCGAGCTCGCCGAGGAGGTGCGTCGGCGCGTCCCGGCCGCCGAGCGCGTGCGCCTGGTCTCCACCGGCACCGAGGCCACGATGACGGCGATCCGCCTGGCGCGCGGCGTCACCGGCCGCCCGCTGATCGTGAAGTTCGCGGGCAACTACCACGGCCACGTCGACGCGCTGCTGGCCGAGGCCGGCTCCGGCGTCGCGACGCTCGGCATGCCCGGCACGGCAGGCGTGACCCCGGCGACCGCCGCCGAGACGCTGGTGCTCCCGTACAACTCGCTCGAGGCCGTCGAGGCCGCCTTTGCGGCGCACGGCGAGCGCATCGCCGCCGTGATCGTCGAGGCTGCGCCCGCCAACATGGGCGTGGTGCCGCCGCTGCCCGGCTTCAACGCCGGCCTGCGCCGCATCACCGCCGAGCACGGTGCCCTGCTGATCCTCGACGAGGTGCTCACCGGCTTCCGCGTGGGGCCGTCGGGGTTCTGGGGGCTGGACCAGGCGACCGGCCAGGAGTACACGCCCGACCTGTTCACGTTCGGCAAGGTCATCGGCGGCGGCATGCCCGTCGCCGCGCTGGGCGGCCCGGCCGCGATCATGTCGCGGCTCGCGCCCGAGGGCCCCGTCTACCAGGCCGGCACGCTGTCCGGGAACCCGGTCGCGGTCGCGTCGGGCCTGGCCACGCTGCGCCTCGCCGACGCCGGGGTGTACGCCCACGTGGACGCCGCCGCCGCGACCCTCTCGGCCGCCGTCGGCGACGCCCTCTCCGCGGAGGGTGTGGAGCACCAGGTGCAGCACGCCGGGTCGCTGTTCAGCGTGTTCTTCAGCCCGGCCCCCGTGCGCGACTACGTCGAGGCGCAGGCCCAGCAGGGGTACCGGTACACGGCGTTCTTCCACAGCATGCTCGACGCGGGGATCACGCTGCCGCCGTCGGTGTTCGAGGCCTGGTTCGTCAGCGCCGCGCACGACGACGCCGCGCTGGGCCGCGTGATCGACGCGCTGCCGGCGGCGGCGAAGGCTGCGGCGGCCGCCCGGGGCTGATCGTGAGGCCGACTCGATCCTGAGTCGGGAATTCCTATCCAGCGGTCAGGGTTGTCGCCGCCATGACCACCCTGACCGCTGCACGCACCCTTCCCCGGGCCGGCGCCTACTGGACCGCCGCCGCGGTGGCCGCCGTCGCCCTGTGGACGAGCGCGGCCCCCAGCACCGCCTACCCGCTGTACGGCGCCGCCTGGCACCTCACCCCGGCGGTCACCACGGCGATCTTCGCCGTCTACCCCGCGGCGCTCGTCGTCGTGCTGCTCGTGTTCGGCGACCTCGCCGACCACCTCGGGCGGCGTACCACCATCCTGCTCGGCGTCGGGGCGATGCTCGCCGGGACGCTCCTGTTCGCCGTCGCACCCAGCGTGGCCTGGGTCTTCGCCGGGCGTGTGCTCATGGGCGTCGGTGTCGGGCTGGCGCTCTCCCCCGCATCCGCCGCCGTCGCCGAGCTGTCCCGGCCCGGGCGCGAGCGCGCCGCCGGGTCCGTGGTCACGGCGTCGACCGCGCTCGGGCTGGCGCTCGCCACGCTCGTGGGCGGGGCCCTGATCCAGTACGCGGCGTTCCCGCTGCACCTCGACTTCTGGGTGCTCGCCGTCGTCCTCGTGGGCGTCGGGGTGAGCGCGTGGTTCCTGCCGCGGCACACGCGAGCCGAGGACGTCGCCCGCTGGCGGCCGCGCGCCATCCACATCGCCCCCGGGCTGGGCGGCGTCTACGTCGTCTCGGCGCTGGCCGTGAGCACGGCGTACATGTTCGGCGCCGTGTTCCTGTCGCTCGGGGCCGACGTCGCCGAGGAGCTCATCCACACCCGCAACGTGCTGGTGGTGGGCGCGGTGCTCGCGCTCATGTCGGTGCTCATCGGCGTCACCGCGGTCGCCACGCGCGGCGTCGCCCCGCGGCGCACGGTCGCGGCCGGGAGCGTCACGGTGCTCGTCGCGTTCGCGCTGCTGCTCGCGTCGGCGTCCGAGCAGTCGCTGCCGCTGTTCCTGGTCACCACCGTGGTGGCCGGCTCCGCGTACGCGCTGCTGTTCTCGGGTGGGCTCGGGCTGGTCAGCCGGCACGCCCCGGCACACCACCGGGCGGGCACCATCTCGGCCGTCTACCTCGTCGCGTACGTGCTGCAGGGTGCGACGGCGATCGCGCTCGGCCTGGTGGCGACGTCGGACGGGCTGAGCCGGGCACTCCTCGTCGGGGCCGTGGGTGCCGGCGTCGTCGCGATCGCCACGTTCGCGGCGTCCGTGCGCGACCATAGGAACGCCCCCGCCCTGGCCACGGAGTAACCATGCGACGCACCGCGTACGACTCGACGTGCACCATCGCGCGCGCCCTCGACATCGTTGGCCCGCGCTGGAACCTGCTGATCCTGCGCGAGGCCGTCAACGGCGTGACCCGGTTCGCGGACTTCCGCACCCTGCTGGGCATCACGCCCGACGTGCTCAGCTCCCGCCTCGCCGACCTGGTCGACGCGCAGGTGCTCGAGCGCCGCACGTACCAGGAGCCCGGCGACCGCCCGCGCGAGGAGTACGTGCTCACCGAGCGCGGCCACGACCTCAAGCTGGTGCTCGCCGCGCTCCAGCAGTGGGGCGACCGGTACGTCCCGTCCGACCTCGGCCCCACGGTGGTGCGCCGCCGCCACGCCGACGACGGCACGCCGGACGGCGTGGTCGGCGTCGGGTTCGTGGACGACGACGGCACCCAGGTGCCCGCCGACCAGGTGGTGTTCGAGCCACGGCCCGACACCCCGGCGTTCGGCAGGTACGAGCCGTACCGGCACGAGGCGCAGGACTCGCTCCGCCGATGAGTGTCGGAGCCTTGCGTCGTCCCGATCCCATGGCACTCGTGATCGCGGACATCACCATCTCCCTCGACGGCTTCGTCACCGGGCCGAACGCCGGGCCTGCCAACGGGCTCGGGGACGGCGGCAAGGCGCTGCACACGTGGGCGTTCAGCGACGACCCGGTCGACGCCGCCCAGCTGGCCTCCGGCACCGCCCGCAGCGGCGCGGTCGTGCTGGGCCGCCACCTGTTCGACGTCGTCGACGGCCCGGGCGGCTGGAACGAGGAGGTCGGCTACGGCGCCCGCGAGGTCGGCAAGCCTGCGTTCGTCGTGGTCACCTCGACGCCACCGGCCACGACGCGGCTGCCCTTCTGGGAGTTCGTCACCACCGGCCTGCGCGACGCCGTCGCGCGCGCCCGCGACCTCGCCGACGCCGCCTCCGCCGCGGTGGACGAGCCCCGCCACGCGGTCCTCATGGGCGGCGGCGCGACCATCGGGTCGGCGCTCGCCGCGGGGCTCGTCGACCGGCTGCACCTGCACATCTCGCCGCTGGTGCTCGGTGGCGGCACGCCGCTGTTCGCCGGGGTCGACGGCGCGCCGGTGGGACCCGTGGCGCTGGTGCAGCGGGACTCGGTCGCGTCGTCGACCGCGACGCACGTGACGTACGACGTCGTGCGCTGACATCCCGACCGGCACGACGCGTCAGCGATTTGACCCCTACCCCCTAGGGGTATAAACCTGGGTGCATGAGCGAGCACACGCACGACGGCCCCCACGGCTACGCCTCCGACAAGGAGGCGTACCTCAAGCGCATGCGCCGCATCGAGGGCCAGGTGCGCGGGATCGCCCGCATGATCGACGAGGACGTGTACTGCATCGACATCCTCACGCAGGTGTCGGCGGTCAAGAGCGCGCTGCAGGCCGTGAGCCTGGCGCTCGTCGAGGACCACCTCGGCCACTGCGTCGTCGACGCCGCCCGGCAGTCGCCCGACGCCGGGGCCGAGAAGGTGCGCGAGGCCGCCGACGCCATCGGCCGCCTCGTGCGCAGCTGATCCCCTTTCCCGAGCAGAGGACCCTCCCCATGACCACACTCACCACCCTCTCCGTCACCGGCATGACCTGTGAGCACTGCGTCTCGGCCGTGACCCGCGAGCTCGGCGCCGTCGAGGGCGTCAAGCGCGTCACCGTCGCGCTGCGCAACGGCGGCACGTCGTCGGTGTCCGTGCACTCGGCCGCCCCGCTCGCGGAGGCCGCGCTGCGCGAGGCGGTCGACGAGGCCGGCTACGACGTCACCGGCGTCGAGGTGCTCGAGGACGCCCTGACCCAGCAGATGAACGAGCGCGCGGACGCCTACCGCGCGACGGGCGTGCGCGCCGAGGCGGAGGCACCGGCGGACGCCGATGCCGCCGCCGAACCCCACGGAGGCTGCGCGTGCGGCTGCGGCGGCCACGGCCGCCAGGGCCTGGGCATCGGCCTCCCGATCGTCCCGCTGAACTGAGCCTTCCCCGTTGTGGGTCCCTGGGACTCCGGTGATGAGCCCCGGTAACCGGAGCCCCAGGGACCCACAACGGGAGAGAGCACGCACGCACGCACGCCCAGAGAACGCGAGCCCATGAGCACCCCCACCGCCCTGCGCGAGGTCGACCTCGCCGTCACCGGCATGACCTGCGCGTCCTGCGTCGCGCGCGTCGAGCGCAAGCTGCAGAAGCTGCCCGGCGTCGTCGCGACCGTCAACCTGCCGCTCGAGAGCGCCCACGTGGTGCTCACCGAGCCGCACGACGACGACGCCCTGATCGCTGCGGTCGAGGCGGCGGGCTACGGCGCCACGATCACCTCCACCGACCCGTCCGTGCCAGGGCGGGGCCTGGACCCGGCCGCCACGGACACCACGGAGGAGGGGGGCCACGACGGCGGCCCCACACCCGGCCACGTCGGCTACGCCGGCGACATCGACCTGCGCGGCCGCGACCTCCTGCGCCGCCTCGTCGTGGCGGCGGTGCTGAGCCTCCCCGTGGTCACCATCTCGATGGTGATGCCCTGGCACTTCCCCGGCTGGGGCTGGGTGGTGGGCGTGCTCGCGCTGCCCGTCGCCACGTGGGCCGGCTGGCCGTTCCACCAGGCGGCGTTCAAGGCGGCGCGGCACGGGTCGTCCACCATGGACACGCTCGTGTCGATCGGCGTGATCGCGGCGATGGTGTGGTCGGCCGTCGAGCTGTCGCTCGGGCGCACGCACGGGATCTACTTCGAGGTCGCGGCCGTCGTCGTCACGTTCCTGCTGGCGGGGCGCTGGGCCGAGCACCGGTCGCGGCGCCGCGCCGGCGACGCCCTGCGGGCCCTGCTGGAGCTGGGTGCCAAGGAGGCCGAGCGCGTCGCCCTCACCGCCGGCGGCGACCCGGTCCGCCGGGCCGACGGCGCCTGGGACACCACCCTGGTGCCCGTCGAGGCGCTGCACGTGGGCGACGTCTTCGCGGTGCGCCCGGGCGCGACGGTCGCCACCGACGGCGAGGTGATCGACGGCGCCTCGGCGATCGACACGTCGCTGGTCACGGGCGAGCCCGTCCCCGTGGACGTCGCGGTGGGCGACGCCGTCGTCGGCGGCACCGTCAACACCGCCGGGCACCTGCTGGTGCGCGCCACGCGCGTCGGCGCGGAGACCACGCTGGCCCGCATCGGCCGCCTGGTCACGCAGGCGCAGACCGGCAAGGCCCCGATCGCGCGGCTCGGCGACCGGATCTCGGCCGTGTTCGTGCCGATCGTCATCGTGCTGGCCGTCCTCACGCTCGCCGTGTGGCTGCTGGCGACCGGCGACGTCGAGCACGCGTTCACCGCGGCCGTCGCCGTGCTGATCATCGCCTGCCCGTGCGCGCTGGGCCTGGCGACGCCGACGGCGATCCTCGTGGGCACAGGCCGCGGCGCCCAGCTGGGCGTGCTCATCAAGGGCCCGGAGATCCTGGAGCGCACGCGCACCATCGACACCGTGGTGCTCGACAAGACGGGCACGGTCACCGAGGGCCGCATGGTGCTGGAGCGCGTCACGCCGACGGCTGGCGTCGAGGCCGGCGAGGCGCTGCGCTACGCGGCGGCCATCGAGGCGCTGAGCGAGCACCCGATCGCGCAGGCCATCGCGACCTCCGCGCTGTCCGTGCTGGAGCGCGGTCAGCACCTCCCTGCCACGGACGGCGCGGAGCAGCTCGAGGTCACCCAGTTCGTCGCCACGCCGGGCGGCGGCGTCGAGGGGGTCGTGCGCGTCGCGCACGCCGGGCTCTCTCCGCTGGGCGGCGGCAACGCCCGGCGCGTCGTGGTCGGCCGCGTCACCTGGCTCGCCCAGGTGGGCCTCACCGTGCCCGACGACGTCGCTGCCGCCGTCGAGCGGGCCGAGGACGGCGGCGCCACCACCGTGGTCGTGGCGTGGGACGGGACGGCGCGCGCCGTGCTGGAGCTGCGCGACCCCGCGAAGCCGACGTCGGCGCAGGCCGTCGCCGAGCTGCGCGCGCTGGGACTGCGGCCCGTGCTGCTGACGGGCGACGGCGAGGGCGCGGCCCGCGCGGCGGCGCGCGCCGTCGGCATCGCGGAGGAGGACGTGGTGGCCCGCGTGCTCCCCGAGCAGAAGGCCGCCGCCGTGGCCCGCCTGCAGGCCGAGGGCAGGACGGTCGCGATGGTGGGCGACGGCATCAACGACGCCGCCGCCCTCGCCACCGCCGACCTCGGCCTGGCCATGGGCACGGGCACCGACGTCGCGATCGAGGCCGGCGACATCACGCTGGTACGCGGCGACCTGCGCGCCGCCGCGAGCGCCGTCCGCCTGAGCCGCACCACGCTGCGGGTCATCAAGCAGAACCTGTTCTGGGCGTTCGCGTACAACGTGGCGGCGATCCCGCTGGCGGCGGCGGGCGTGCTCAACCCGATGATCGCGGGCGGCGCGATGGCGGCGTCGTCGGTGCTGGTGGTGGCGAACTCGCTGCGGTTGCGCCGCGCGGGCTGACGGGCCCACGGTGAGGGCATGCGGTACGACACCACGGTGGACGTCGCTGCCCCCACGGACGCGGTCTGGGCGGTGCTGCAGGACGTCGAGGCCTGGCCCACCTGGACGAGCTCGATGACGTCGGTGCGCCGCTCGGCGGCCGGCCCGCTGCAGGCGGGCGAGCACGTGAAGGTGCGCCAGCCGGGGCTCCCGCCGGCCGAGTGGACGGTCACGTCGGTGGAGCAGGGGGCGTCGTTCACGTGGGTGTCGCACGCGACGGGCGTGACGACGTCGGGCTCGCACGTCGTGGCACCGACGCGTGACGGCAGCCGCGTGACCCTCACGCTGGAGCAGCACGGCCCGCTGTCGCCGGTCATGAGCGTGCTGCTGGGCGGCAAGGCGCGCCGGTTCGTGGAGATCGAGGCGGCGGGCCTGCGCGCGCGGATGCAGCGCCCGCCCAGCCCTGCCCCCTAGCCTGGGCGCGTGATCGAACGCCGTCGCATCCAGTGGGAGATCTGGATCCTGCTGGGGCTGAGCCTGGGGCGCTCCGCGGTGTACGCGGTGGTGAACATCTTCGCGCGGCTCACGCAGGGCACACCGCTGGCCGACCAGACGGCCACGCTCAACCCGTCGCAGTCCCCGCGGCCGTACCTGGACCTCACCTACCAGCTGCTGTCGATCGCGTTCGCGCTGGTCCCCGTGCTGCTGGCGGTGTACCTGCTGGCCATCCGCCGGGGTGCGCCGCCCGTGACGAAGGCGATCGGCCTCGACGCCCGCCGCCCTGGGCGGGACGTGGCGTGGGGCGTCGCGCTCGCGGCGGCGATCGGCGTCCCGGGGCTGGCGTTCTACGCCCTGGGCCGGCTGCTCGGCATCACGGTGTCGGTGCAGGCCAGCGCCCTGTCCGAGCACTGGTGGACGGTGCCCGTGCTGGTGCTCTCCGCCCTGCAGAACGGCGCGCTGGAGGAGTTCATCGTCGTGGCGTACCTGTTCGAGCGGACGCGCGACCTGGGCTGGTCGCAGACGTCGCGCCTCGACTGGCGGTTCCTCACGGCGAGCGCCCTGCTGCGCGGCAGCTACCACCTGTACCAGGGCTTCGGGCCGTTCCTCGGCAACGCCGTCATGGGCGTGGTGTTCGCGTGGTGGTACCGCTCGCGGTGGGGCAAGAACCGCGTGCTGCCGCTGGTGGTGGCGCACACGCTGCTCGACGTCGTCGCGTTCGTGGGCTACGCGCTGATCCCGGCCTCCTGGCGGCACTCGCTCGGCATCACGTGATCGCGCGGCGGGCGCGCTGGGCGGCCGGGTCGGGCACGGGCAGGCTCGCCAGCAGGCGGCGCGTGTAGTCCTCGCGGGGGTGCTCCAGCACGTCGGGGCCGGTGCCCTCCTCGACCAGGCGGCCGCGGTGCATCACCGCGATCCGGTCGGCCAGCAGGTCGACGACGGCGAGGTCGTGCGACACGAACAGGCACGCGAACCCGAGCTGTCGCTGCAGGTCGGCGAAGAGCTCCAGCACGCGCGCCTGCACGGACACGTCGAGGGCCGACGTCGGCTCGTCGGCCACGAGCAGCTCGGGGTCCAGCGCGAGGGCCCGGGCCAGCGACGCGCGCTGGCGCTGCCCGCCGGACAGCTCGTGCGGGAACCGGTCGCCGTAGGCGCGCGGCAGCTGCACGGCCTCGAGCAGCTCGTCCACGCGCCGCCGCGCGGCGCCCGGCGACCCGAACCGGCCGTGCACCACCAGCGGCTCGGCCACGCACTCCGCGATGGTGAGCAGCGGGTTGAACGACGTCGCCGGGTCCTGGAACACGAACCCGAGCCGGGGCCGCAGCGCGCGCAGCACGCGCCCCTTGACCCCGCGCAGCTCGGCGCCCAGCACGCTGAGCGACCCGTCCGCGACGGGCTGGAGCCCGGCGATCGCGCGCGCGACCGTCGTCTTGCCCGACCCGGACTCGCCCACGAGCCCCAGCACCTCGCCGGGCCGGATGCGCAGCGAGACGCCGTCGACGGCGGTGAAGGCGGGCTGCCTGAACCGGCCCGGGTAGGTGATCACCAGGTCGCGGGCCTCGACGACGGGCGCGGCGTCCTCCCAGCCCGGCTGCCGGGCGGCGGCCCGGCGCTCGGCGCGCGCCCGCCCGTCGCCCACGCGGGGCACGGCGGCGAGCAGCAGCTTGGTGTACTCGGCCTGCGGGTTGGCGAACAGGTCGAGCACCGGCGCCTGCTCCACCAGCTTGCCCTGGTACATCACGGCGACGCGGTCGGCGAGGTCGGCGACCACGCCCATGTTGTGCGTGATGAGCACGATCGCGGCGCCCGTCTCGTCGCGCAGCCGGCGCAGCAGGTCGAGGATCTCGGCCTGGACGGTGACGTCGAGCGCCGTCGTCGGCTCGTCCGCGACGATGAGCGCCGGGCCGAGCGCGAGGGCCATGGCGATGACGATGCGCTGCTTCTGCCCGCCCGAGAACTGGTGCGGGTAGTGGTCGACGCGCTGCTCGGGGTCGGGGATGCCCACCTGCCGCAGCGCCTCGACCGCCTTGACCCGAGCCTGCGCGGACGTCACGGGCCCGTGGGCGCGCAGCCCCTCCGCGATCTGCCAGCCCACGGTGTACACGGGGTTGAGGGCGGTGGACGGCTCCTGGAACACCATCGCGACGTCGCGCCCGCGCGCCTCCCGCAGCCGGGCGGCCGGGACGGTCACGACGTCGGTGGCCCCGCCGCCGCGCGAGGCCAGCACGACGGCGCCGCGCGTGGTCGCGGTCGCCGGGAGCAGGCCGAGCACGGCCTTGGCCGTCACGGTCTTGCCCGACCCGGACTCGCCGACGATCGCCAGCACCTCCCCCGGCGCCACGTCGAGCGTCACGCCGTCGACGGCGTGGACGGGGCCGGAGTCGGTGGCGAAGGTGACGTCGAGGTCGCGCACCTGCACGACGGGTGTGCTCATCGGGCGTCCTCCGCGACGGTCGAGGGCGAGGTCGAGGCCGAGGCCGCGCGCACGCGCGTGCGCAGCCGGGGGTCGGCGAGGTCGTTGAGCGACTCGCCCACCAGCGTCATCCCCAGGGCCACGACGACGATGGCCAGGCCGGGGAACAGCGCGGTCCACCAGATGCCCGACGTGACGTCGGCGATGGACCGCTGCAGGTCGTAGCCCCACTCCGCGGCAGCCGTCGGCTCGATGCCGAAGCCCAGGAACCCGAGGCCCGCGAGCGTCAGGATCGCCTCGGACGCGTTGAGGGTGACGATCAGCGGGAGCGTGCGCACGGCGTTGCGCAGCACATGCCGCGTCATGATGCGCCAGCTTCCGGTGCCGATCACCCGGGCGGCGTCCACGAACGCCTCGCCCTTGACGCGCAGCACCTCGACCCGCACGACGCGCAGGTACTGCGGCACGAACACCACCGTGATCGACAGGGCCGTGGCCCCGACGCCGGAGGCCAGCGACGACTGCCCGCCCGAGATCACGATCGCGCCGAGGATCGCCAGCAGCAACGACGGGAACGCATAGATCGCGTCGGCCACCAGCACCAGCACCCGGTCGAGCCACCCGCCGAAGTACCCGGAGAGCAGCCCGAGCGCCACGCCCAGCACGATCGAGGCGAGGATCGACGCGATCACCACGAGCAGCGCCGTCTGGGCGCCGAAGATCACGCGCGACAGCACGTCGTACCCGCCCACGGTGGTGCCCAGCAGGTGCCGGCCCGACGGCGGTTCCTGCGCGCCGAACGGCCCGGCGGCGTCGCGCAGCTGGCTGTGCCCGTAGGGGGCCAGCACGGGCGCGAGGGCCGCGACCAGCACGAACAGGCCCGTGAGCACCAAGCCGGCGACCAGCATCCCGCGCTGGAGGCCCACGCTCTGCCGCAGCTGCCGCACCACGGGCAGCTTGCCCGCCTCGATGCGTGCCATGTCAGTACCTCACCCTCGGGTCCACCAGGGCGGCGACGATGTCGACCAGGAAGTTGGTCACCGCCACCACCACGGCCATGAGCGCGACGATCCCCTGGACGGCCACGAAGTCGCGCGCCTGCAGGTACTGGGCGAGCTGGAATCCCAGTCCGCGCCACTCGAACGTCGTCTCCGTGAGCACGGCCCCCACCAGCAGCATCGCCACCTGGAGGCCCACGACGGTGATAATCGGGATGAGCGCCGGCCGCCACGCGTGCGCCGTCACCAGGCGGCGCTCGCGCACCCCGCGCGACCGGGCGGCGTCCACGTACTCCCGGCCGAGCGTGCCGATCATGTTGGTGCGCACCAGGCGCAGGAACACGCCGGCGGTGAGCAGGCCCAGCGCCGTGGCGGGCAGCGCGGCGTGCTGGAGCACGTCGACCACCACCCACGGCTGCCCCGTCCGGATCGCGTCGACGAGCATGAACCCCGACGTCGCGTGCGCCTGCTGCATCGCGATCTCGCCGTCGGTGGACACGCGCCCGGCCACGGGCAGCCAGCCCAGCCCGACGGCGAACACGAGCTTGAGCAGCAGCCCCGCGAAGAACACGGGCGTGGCGTAGGCGAAGATCGCCAGGATGCGCAGCACGGCGTCGGGCCACCGGTCGCGGAAGTACGCGGCGAGCATGCCCAGCGGCACGCCCAGCACGATCGCCACGATCACCGCGTACACGGCGAGCTCCAGCGTGGCCGACCCGTAGGTGACCAGCACCTGCGTGACGGGGCGGTTGTCCGACAGCGTGGTGCCGAAGTCGCCGCGCGCGACCGCGCCGAGGTAGTCGACGTACTGGACCAGGATCGGCCGGTCGTAGCCGGCCGCGTGGATGCGCTCGGCGAGCTGGTCGGGCGTGAGGCGCCCGCCGAGCGCGGCCGTGATCGGGTCACCCGTGGCGCGCATGAGCACGAACACGGTGGTGACGAGGATGAACACCGTCGGGATGATCAGCAGGAAGCGCACCAGGACGTACCGTCCGAGTGCGCCTCCTGCCGGGGGACGCGCGGCCACGGGCGGACGTCAGCCCTTGGAGAGCGCGCCGTAGCGGAACTTGAACGAGGCGTCGAGGGTCTTGTCGGCCCCGGTCACCCCGGTGCGCACGACGGCGACCTGCGCGCCCTGCAGGTACGGGACGGTCGAGAGGTCCTTGGCCTCGGCGTCCTGGATCTGCCCGATGAGCTGCGAGCGCTTGGCCTTGTCGGACTCGACGCCCTGCTCGGTGATGAGCTTGTCCACGGCGGGGTTGCTGTAGTGGTTGCCGAGGAAGTTCTTCGTGAGGAAGAACGGCGTCAGGTAGTTGTCGGCGTCCGAGTAGTCCGGGAACCAGCCCAGCTGGTAGGCCGGGTAGACGTCGGAGGTGCGGTCCTTCGAGTACTGCACCCACTCGGTGGTCTGCAGGTTGACCTGGAACAGGCCGTTCGCCTCGAGCTGGTCCTTGATCAGCGCGTACTCGTCGCCCGACGACGGGCCGTAGTGGTCGTTCGAGTACTGCAGCGACAGCTTGACCGGCGTCGTGACCCCGGCGTCGGCGAGCGTCTGCTTGGCCTTGTCGGCCGACGGGCCGCCGTTGCCGTCGCCGTACAGGCCCTTGAGCGCCTCGTTCGCGCCGGTCAGGCCGTCGGGCACGAAGGAGTACAGGGGCGTGTAGGTGCCCTTGTAGACCTGGTCGGCGATCGCCTTGCGGTCGATGAGGTCGGCGACGGCCTCGCGGACGGCGAGCGCCTTGGCCGGGTCGGCCTGGGGCGTCTTGGCCCCGTACGGCATGGTGTTGAAGTTGAACGTGATGTAGCGGATCTCGCCGCCGGGCCCGTTGACGACCTTGACGTTCTTGTCCTTGCCGAGCGAGTCGATGTCGGTGGCCGACAGCGAGCGCCAGGCGACGTCGACGGACCCCTGCTGGATCTCGAGCTTGAGGTTCGAGGCGTCGGCGAAGTACTTGACGTTGACGTCGGCCGTGGCGGGCTTGCCGAGCAGGCCCTGGTAGCCGGGGTACTCCTGGTAGCTGATGAGTTGGTTGACGGCGTAGCTCTTGATCTCGTACGGCCCGGCGAACGCGTTGCCGGAGACGATCGTCTGGTCCGGCGTGACGGCGGTGGGCGAGAACACCTGCTCGTCGACGATGGGGCCAGCGGGCGACGACAGCACCTGCGGGAACGTCTGGTCGTTGGGCGACTTGAGGTGGAACACCACGGTGGTGGGGTCCGGGGCGTCGGTCGACTGGAGGTTCCACAGCAGCGACGACGGCCCGTCGGGCGCGGCGATCTTGAGCTGGCGGTCGAACGTGAACTTGACGTCCGACGACGTGAGGTCGTGGCCGTTGGCCCACTTGAGCCCGGGCTTGAGCTTGACGGTGTACTCGGTGGGGGCCGTGAACGAGGCCGAGGCGGCGATGTCCGGCTTCACGTCCGGGCTGCCGTACGGGGTGTTCATGAGGAACGGGTACACCTGGTTCATCACCGCGAACGACCCGTTGTCGTAGGACCCGGCGGGGTCGATCGACGTGATCTTGTCGGTGGTGCCGATGGTGAGGGACCCACCTCCGCCGCCGCCGTGGGTGGCGCCGTGGCTCCCGCTGCTGCAGGCGGTCAGTGCCAGGGTCAGCGCGGCGACGCCGGCCGCGGCCGCCACCAGCCGCCCTCGGGTCGCTCGGACGGAGCTCATGTGTGATCCCCTCTCGCTCGGCGCGGTGTGTCCGCGGTGCGAGCGTTCTAGCACGCCGGGGTGTTACCTGGATCACACCTTCGCCGTTCGTGATGACATCGTGACAGTCGGCACAACCGGCCAGCCTGGGGCCCCGTCCAGGGTCGCGACCTAAACTGCGAGACATGCCCGAGACGGTTCCCCCCGGTGCGGCCGCGACCCCCACGGGCCCGCAGACGGCCGCCCTGCGAGCCGTCCTCTTCGAAGACCTGACTCCCGACACCGAGCGGGTCCGCGTCGTCGACACCCCCGAGCGCCGCGTGCGCCACCCCTCCGACGTCCTGGGGATGATCGGTTCGGCGGTGGGGATCGCGCTCGTGCTGTTCCTCTCGGTGATCGCGCACGGCACCACCGAGGGCGTCACGTCCGACGTGCAGGGCGGGTTCGACCGCCTGCTCGGCGAGATCCTCGTGTTCCCGGTCAACGTGCTCGAGGGCCTGATCGTCATCGTGCTGCCGGTCGCCGTACTGGTGGAGCTGGCGGCGCGGCGCCTGGGGCGGCAGGTGGTCGAGTCGATCGCCGCGGCCGCCGTCGGCATGGCGCTCGGGATCGTCGCGCTGGTGCTGGTGCGGCAGCTGGGCACGCCGGACTTCATCCGAGGGCTGTCGGCGCCCGACGTCGGCCTCACCATCCCCGCGTACGTGTCGGCGGTGTCGGCGCTGCTCACCGTGGCCGGGCCGCGCACCCGCCGCCGCACCGTGCGCTGGTCGTGGAACCTGCTGTTCGTCGCGCTGCTGATCGTGCTGATCGTGGGCCGCGTGTCCCTGCCGGGCGTGCTGCTGGCCATCCTGATCGGCCGGCTCGCGGGCCAGGCCATCCAGTACCTCTCGGGCGTGCGGTCCGAGCGCGCGTACGGCCCCGCGCTGGTCCAGGCGGTACGACGCGCCGGGTTCCGCCCGACGGCGCTCGTCCGGGTGCGTGACCTGGGTGCGGCGTCGGGCGTCGACGACCTGGCCCGCCTCGAGGACGTCGCCGCCGTGACCACGTCGTCGGACCCGGCGGCCGTGGCCCTGACGCGCTCCGGCGACAACCGCGTGTACGCCATGGTCGACCAGTCCGGGATGCGGCACGACGTCGTCGTGCTCGACGGCGACCGGCAGGTGGTCGGCATCGTGACCCGGCTGTGGCGGGCCCTGCGCATGCGTGGCCTGGAGGGCCGGGCGGCGATCTCGCTCAAGGCCGTGGCCGAGCGCACCGCCCTGCTGGGCTACGCCGCCGCCGGCGCGGGGGTTCGCACGCCCCGCATCCTGGGCCTGGGCATGGCCGAGGACTCCGTGGCGCTCGTGCTGGAGCACGCCCGCGGGGCCGTCTCGCTGCGCGACCTGCCCGACATCGAGCTCGAGGGCGAGCGCGGCGACGCCGTGCTCTCCGAGGCGTGGGAGCAGCTGCTGCGCGCCCACGCCGCCGGCCTGGCCCACCACCAGATCACCGAGGACGTGCTGCTGGTGCACCGCGGCCCGGACGACGCCCCGCACGTGTGGATCACGGGCTGGGAGCAGGGTGAGATCGCCTCGTCCACGCTGTCGCGCCGCCTCGACCTGACGCAGCTGCTGGCGGTGCTGGCCCTGCGGGTCGGGGCGCAGCGCGCCGTCATGTCAGCCACCAAGGCCCTGCCCGACTCCGAGATGAGCGCCATCGGGCCGCTGCTGCAGACCATCGCGCTGCCCACCACCACGCGCCTGGCGGTGCGGCGCGCCAAGGGCCTCATGGACGACATCCGCACGGCGCTCCTGGAGCGCATGCCGGAGGCCGACGTCGCGCCCACGCGCCTGACCCGCTTCGGGGCGCGCACCATCATCACGCTGGCGCTGACCATCACCGCCGTCTTCGTGATCGTCGGCACGATGAACTTCGAGGACATCAAGACCGCGATCTCCGAGGCGAACCCCTGGTGGGTGGCGGCGTCGTTCGTGTTCGCGGGGACCACGTGGTTCGGCGCGGCGCTGACGCTCGTGGCGTTCTCCCCGGGCCGGATCTCGGTGCTGCGGGCCACGCTCGCGCAGATGGCCGGGTCGTTCGTGGCCCTGGCGACGCCGGCCGGCATCGGCCCCGCCGCGCTCAACCTGCGCTTCCTCAACCGGCGCGGCGTCGCGGTGCCCATGGCGGTCGCGACGGTGGCGCTGGTACAGATCTCGAACATCGTGGTCACGGTGATCCTGCTGATCATCATCACGCTGACCACGGGCTCGGGCGGCCTGATCCAGCTCCCGTCGAACACGGTGCTCATCACCGTCGCGATCGTCGCCCTGGTGGTGCTGGCGCTGCTGCTGGTGCCGTGGGTGCGCCGGTGGGCGTGGGAGAAGACCCGCCCCACGCTCGAGCAGGTGTGGCCCCGCCTGTCCCAGATGCTCGGGCAGCCCACCCGCCTGGCCCTGGGCATCGGCGGCAACGTCATCATGACCATGGGGTACGTGCTCGCGTTCGACGCGTCGCTCCAGGCGTTCGGCCGCTCGCTCGCCATCGTCGACGTCGCCGTCATCTACCTGGTGGGCAACACCCTGGGCGCGCTGCTGCCCACCCCGGGCGGCCTGGGCGGAGTCGAGGGCGCCCTCATCGCCGGCCTGACGTCCGCGCACCTGCCGCTGTCGATCGCGACCACGGTGACGCTCCTGTACCGCGTCATGTCGTACTGGATCCGCGTGCCGATCGGCTGGGTGGCGATGCGCTACCTGGAGTCGAAGAACGACCTCTGAGGACGACGAAGGCCGCCCCCGCGAACAAACGCGGGGGCGGCCTTCGCCTCATCGGCTAGTTCACTCCGAGACGGCCTTCTTCAGCACCGAGCCGGCCGAGACCTTGACGCCGAAGCCGGCGGGGATCTGGATCTCCTCGCCCGTGCGCGGGTTGCGGCCCGTGCGAGCGGCGCGCTCGACGCGCTCCACCGAGAGCAGGCCCGTGATCTTCACGGCCTCGCCCTTGGCGAGCGACTCGACGAGCACCTCCTGGAAGGCGTTGAGGGCGGCCTCGGCCTGAGCCTTGGTGAGCTCGGCCTTGCCGGCGATGGCCGAGGCGAGCTCGGACTTGTTGAGAGACATGCGTTTCCCTTCTCCGGTTCACGTGTGTGAGCCATCCGCAGCCCGTAGGCCGGGAGGACTGTGGGCCACACTAGAGAGGATTCGCGGAAATCCGCGACTTCTCCCCCCTGTGTCCGGTTTTCCGTGACCGATCCCGCGCCCAGGGGTGTCGCTGCTTCGCCGCGCGCGACGACGGCGCGACCACCACGATGGTGCAGGTGAGCAGCCGTTCCTGGGTGTCCCGCTCCGCCACGGCGGTGTCGGTGAGCCTGGTCCTGGTCGGCGGGGCGGGTGCGGCGGGTGCCGCGCCCCTCCCCGACCCCCGCGCGTGGACGTCGTCGCAGGTCGCGTCGGTGACGGCGCTCGCACCGCCCGCGCAGGCGGCCGTGACGCTCTACCGGGCCCAGGCCGAGGCGTTCCTGCGCTCCCTGCCGGGCGGCGACGCCGCGACCATCCGTTGGGGCGACCCCCACGGGCACCTGGGCGGGGTGTGGATCCCCGGCTCCAGCACGATCATCCTGAACCCGGCCCAGCTCGACGGGAACCTGCCCCTGACGCAGGACGTGCTGCGCCACGAGATCGCGCACGTGCACCAGAACCGCACCATGGCGGCGACGGGCATGCCGCTGCCCGCCTACGAGGCCCGGCTCGACACGATCTTCGACGGCCAGGGCGTGGAGAGGTCGGCGGACGCCGTCGCCGTGCTGCTCGGGGCCAGGACGGTGCGCTACCAGAGCACGTTCACGCCCGCCCAGCTCGCCGCGGCCCGCGCCATCCTGGCCGACCGGGTGCCCTGAGTCAGTGCTGGCCGCGGGGCCCGTTCGGGTCCAGCCCGCGGCGGCGCAGCACCAGCAGGCCGATCACGGCCAGCGCCGCGACGACGAGCGCGCCGACACCGGTCCACATGCCCGAGCTGTCGCCCGTGGTGGCCGGCGCGACGGTGGGGCTGGCCGTCGGGGACGGCGTGGCCGGGTCGGCCGTCGGCGTGGGCGACGGGCTGGCGGCCTGCGGCACCGCGAGCGTCACGTGGATGGTGCCCTCGACGGGGTGGCCGTCGTCGGACACCACGCGCCAGGCCACCTCGTAGCTGCCGTTCGCGAGCGCCGGCGGGGCCGGGACGCTCACCTTGGTGCCGGAGACGGTGGCGTCCTGGCGGATGGGCTCGCCGCCCTGGGGGGTGATGACCACCTGCGCGCCGGTGGCCAGAGGGTCCTCGACGAACGTGAACGTGAAGGCCGCGGGCACCGCGGTGAGGGTGGCGCCGTCGGCCGGGTCGGAGGAGACCAGGCGGTCGTGGGCGCTCGCCGGGGCGGCGATGCCGACCACCGCCATGAACGCGACGACCACGGGCACGACAAGACGACGCAGCGACCTCATGCCCCCGACCCTAGAGGCGCCCGGCACCGCACCGTGCGCCGGTCGCTATGAGATTCGCCGCACCGCGGGCGCGCGTCGGGCAGACTCGGGGCATGGTCGCCCCGTTCTGGTCCGCGTACTCCCACGGGTTCGCACGCGTCGCCGCGTGCACGGTCCCGGTCACCGTCGCCGACCCGGCCGCCAACGCGGCCCGCGTCGTCGAGCAGGCGCGTGCCTGCCACGACGACGGCGTGGCCGTCGCGGTGTTCCCCGAGCTGTGCCTCACGGGGTACGCGATCGACGACCTGCTGCTCCAGGACCCGCTGCTCGAGGCCGCCGCCGACGCCCTCGCCGACGTGGTCGAGGCCTCCGCCGACCTCATGACCGTGCTGGTGGTGGGCCTGCCGCTCGAGGCCGGCGGGCGCGTGCTCAACTGCGCGGCCGTGGTGCACCGCGGGCGCGTGCTGGGCGTCGCCCCCAAGTCCTACCTGCCCAACTACCGCGAGTTCTACGAGAAGCGGTGGTTCGCGCCCGGCGACGACCGCCGCGGCTCGTCCGTGCGGGTGCTCGGCGAGGACGTGCCGTTCGGCCCCGACCTGATCTTCGAGGCGTCCGACGTCGCGGGCCTGCGGCTGCACGTCGAGGTGTGCGAGGACATGTGGGTGCCCGTGCCGCCGTCGGCCGAGGCGGCGCTCGCCGGGGCGACCGTGCTGGCCAACCTGTCGGCGTCGCCCATCACGGTGGCGCGGGCCGAGGACCGGCGGCTGCTGGTGCGGTCCGCCTCGGCCCGCTGCAACGCCGCCTACGTGTACGCGGCCGCCTCCCAGGGCGAGTCCTCGACCGACCTGTCGTGGGACGGCCAGACGATGGTCTACGAGCTGGGCGACCTGCTCGGCGAGTCCGAGCGGTTCCCGGACGGGCCGCGGCGCACCGTCGTCGACGTCGACCTCGACCGGCTGCGGCAGGAGCGGCTGCGGCAGGGCTCGTTCGACGACAACCGGCGGGCCCTGGCCGCGCGGACGTCGGGCTTCCGCACGGTGTGGCTGGAGCTGGGGCCGCCGTCGGGCGACATCGGGCTGCTGCGGCACGTGGACCGCTTCCCGTTCGTGCCCGACGACCCCGAGCGGCTCGCGCTCGACTGCTACGAGGCCTACAACATCCAGGTCACCGCGCTGGAGAAGCGCCTGACGTCCATCGGGACGCCCAAGGTGGTCATCGGCGTCTCCGGCGGCCTGGACTCGACGCACGCGCTCATCGTCGCGGCAAAGGCGATGGATCGGCTGGGGCGTCCACGGTCGGACATCCTCGCGTACACGCTGCCGGGCTTCGCCACGGGCACCGAGACCAAGGACCGCGCGTGGCGGCTGGGGCGCTCGCTCGGGGTGAGCTTCGAGGAGATCGACATCCGGCCCGCCGCCGAGCAGATGCTGCGCGACCTGGGCCACCCGTACGGGCGCGGGGAGCGCCAGTACGACGTGACCTTCGAGAACGTGCAGGCCGGCCTGCGCACCGACTACCTGTTCCGGCTCGCCAACCACCTGGGCGGCATCGTGCTGGGCACGGGCGACCTGTCCGAGCTCGCCCTCGGGTGGGCGACGTACGGCGTGGGCGACCAGATGTCGCACTACGTGATCAACTCCGGGGTGCCGAAGACGCTCATCCAGCACCTGATCCGCTGGGTGATTGCCTCCGAGCAGTTCTCCGGTGACACCAACGCCGTGCTCGACGAGATCCTCGACCAGGAGATCTCCCCCGAGCTCGTGCCCGCCGACGCCGACGGCGTGCTCCAGTCCACGCAGGCCAAGATCGGGCCGTACGAGCTGCAGGACTTCACGCTGTTCTGGACGCTCCGGCACGGGCTGCGGCCCTCGAAGATCGCGTTCCTGCAGTGGCACGCGTGGCACTCGGCGGCGCTCGGCGCCTGGCCGCCCGGGTTCGGCGACGCCGACCGCAACGAGTACTCGATCGAGACCATCAAGCGCTGGATGGACCTGTTCTTCCGCCGGTTCTTCGCCAACCAGTTCAAGCGGTCCGCGATCCCCAACGGGCCCAAGGTGTCGGCGGGCGGGACCCTGTCGCCGCGCGGCGACTGGCGGATGCCCTCCGACGCGTCGGCGGCGGCATGGCTGGCGGACCTGGAGACGGTGCCGGGGGCGGAGCCTGTCGATACCCCTTGACTTTCCCCTTGGGAAAGTGGACTCTCTTTCCAACAAGGAAAGTGAGGGGATCGACATGAGCATCTCTCCCGACGAGGCCCGCGCCGCGCTCGCGGCCGCAGAGACGGGGCGCCGCGCCGTCGCCGACGAGGTCGGCCTGCCCGCCTGGTACTGGTGGGGCCTCGGCGCGTGCTGGATCGCGCTCGGCACGATCGGCGACCTCGGCACCTGGTGGCTGACCTCGGTGGCCACGCTGGTCTTCGGCGCCGTGCACTCCTGGGTGTTCGGCCGCGTGGCCGACGGCCGGCGCCGCACGTCGCTGGTGACCGTGAGCCGTGAGGTCGCCGGCCGCCGCACGATGCTGAACGTCTGGTTTCTGCTGCTCGCGATGATCGTGGTGGGCGCCGGGTTCGCGCTGCTGATCGCCGCCGACGGCGCCCGCCACCCCGGCACCATCGCCTCCGTTCTCCCCGCGGCCATCATCGTGGCGGGCGGCCCGCGGCTCGTGCGCTGGTCGGCAGGGTCATGACCGACGTCGCGCCCCGCTTCGACGAGCTGATCCACCCGGCCACCCGCCTCCAGCTCGTGGCAGCGCTCGCCGCCGCCGACTGGGCCGAGTTCGCGTTCCTGCGGGACCGGCTCGGGCTGTCCGACTCGGCGCTGTCCAAGCAGCTCAGCGCCCTCGAGGAGGCCGGGTACGTGGCCACGGACCGCGTGCTCGACGCCGGCCGACGCCGGGTCCGGGCCCGCCTGACGTCCGCCGGGCGCGAGGCGCTGGCGGGCCACCTGGCGGCCCTCCAGGAGCTGCTGGCGGGCACGTAGTCCCCCGCTTGTCGTCCGGGGAGGTCGGGGCTGAGGCCGCATCGGCCCGGACAAGCGCGTGCGGCAGAGGAGCGCGCAACCCGGGGTTGACGTTGGTCGCAACCCCGGGTTGACTGCCTTCATGAGCGAAGACGCCAGTGCCGCTTGGGTCGCGGCCCTCCCGCATCGCGAGGAGGCCGCGCGGGGGGCAGTCATCGAGCGGCTGACATCCGTCGGGCTGACAGCGTCCGACGTCGACGCGGCGTTCACCGACTTGGGCGACGCCCTGTGCCGCCGAGCGGGGGGCGCTGGTGAGACCGAAGCCGATCTACGAGACGCGGTGCTGCTTGTCGAGCTGGGTGCCTATCTCGCCTACGCCCAGGAACGGGCGGCCGCGCGCCGACGGCTGGCCTACGGGCGCCTGCTTCAACGGGTCAGCGTCGCGGACCTGGCGGCGGTCCTCGGCGTGAGCCGTCAGGCCGTCCACAAGACCGCCACGAGCGGCGACTCGCGCGACACCTATGCGACCACTCTGAAGAGGAGCAACCTCAGATGACATCCGGCAAGCGCGACCGCACGACGCGAGCGGTGTGGGTACGGCTCGGCGCCGCGTACGCGGTGTCTCGAGGCGCATTCATCGCCGTGGCGCTCGGAACTGCCTCGGCCGTGCCCATAGACACACCGCTCAGCCTGGTCATCGCCACGGTGACTGGCCTCGCCGGAGTCGCCTTGCTCCTGCTTGCCCTCGAGCTGCAGAAACGAGCCCGATGGATCGCAGCTCCGTCTCTCTCGATCACGCGATACACGCTTCCGCTCGCCGCAGTCCTGGACGCGGCGATCGTCCTCGGGTGCGCCCTCATGGTTTCGTCTGTCTCGGCTCCGCGGGCAATCTTTCCGGCGGCCGCTCTGATCACGACCGCGTCGATCGCGCTGAGCACGTGGGCGCTCGGGGGCGCGGCGCGCCATCTGCGGGAACCCGCGCTTCCGCTCGCGGTCGGCGTCGGGAGCGTCGTCGTCCGAGTGGCCGGCGCCTTCGCCGCCTGGGCGGTCGCCGCCCGGGTCGTGCCACCCGAGTGGCGGGCTGCGCAGGCGGCTGAGTGTGCCGGCGCCGTCACCGTGATCGCTCTGGTCGCGCTCGCGGCCCGCTTCGGCGCCAGGTGGGCTCGGCACCAGATCACCTTCCGCATCTGAGTCCGAAGCTGCCCAGTTCTCAGAGAGCCGCGGCCCGCTCCACCTCGACGGCGGTGGCGGTGGCCTCGGTCATGCGCGCGACCCTAGCGGAGCGCGGCACCCCGGGACGACGGCGCGCGGCACCCCAGCACGACGCCCCGACAGGCCCGAACAAGTACCGTCGAGGGCATGGTGCCCCCGGACGGGCCGCCCTGGTTCGGCTGGGGTGCGGCCGCGCAGCCTCGCGACGGGCGGCTGTTCGCCCGACGGCGCCCGCGGGCGGGGATCGCCGTGATCCTTGCGCTGATCAGCATCGGTGGGACCTTCGGCGCGTGGCACGCCCAGCACGCCGGCCCGCGGCTCGCTCCTGGCGCCGCTCTGCTCGCGCTGGTGACGCCCGTGGCGATCCTCGCGCTGCTGCCCCGGTTCCCGCGCACCGCGACCCTCGCCTCGGCCGCGGCGACCTTCACCTATGTGGCCCTCGGGTACCCGTGGGGGCCGGCGGTGTTCAGCGGGATCGTGCTGCTGTTCCTCGTGATGCTGACGGGCGAGGCCCGGCAGGCGCGCGTGCTCTCGGGGGCGGGGGCGACCTTGCTGTTCGGCGCGGTGGTCGGGGCAGGCACGCTGCGCGAGCACCCGCCGGCGGTGGGCTCGCTGCTGGGCGGCGCCGCGTGGGCGGCCGTCGTGCTGCTCATGGCCAACGGGATGCGCGAGCGCTCCGCCCGGTTCGCGGAGGCCCGCGCCGCGCAGGCGCGCAGCCTCGCCGAGCGGCAGAGCGCCGCCGTCGCCGCGGAGCGCCTGCGCATCGCCCGCGAGATGCACGACGTGCTCGCCCACTCCCTCAGCGCCATCAGCGTGCAGGCCGGCATGGGGCTGCACCTGCTCGACCGCGACCCGGCCCAGGCCCGCACCGCCTTGACCAACATCCGCGCCACCAGCGCGGAGGCGCTCGACGAGGTGCGAGCGGTGCTCGGCGTGGTGCGCGACGGCGAGGCGCCCCTCGCCCCCACGTGGAACCTCGAGGCGCTGCCCCGGCTCGTCGCGCTCGCCGGCACGGAGCGGCTCACCGCCACGCTCGACGTCGACCCGCAGGCCCACGACCTGCCCGAACGGCTCGCCGGAGTCGTCTACCGGGTGGCCCAGGAGGCCCTGACCAACGTGCGCCGGCACGCGCCCGGCGCGTCGCGGGCGCAGGTCCGCGTCGTCGTCGGCGGTGCCGGGCCCGCCCGGTCCGTGACGGTGAGCGTGGACGACGACGGCGGGGTGGCCTCGACAGGCCCGACCACCGGCGGCAGCTCGCGTGCCGCGCCCGGCTTCGGCCTGCTCGGTATGCGCGAGCGCGTCGAGGACGCCGGCGGCACCTTCGAGGCCGCCCCCACCGCCGCGGGCTGGCGAGTCCGCGCGACCGTCCCGTGGCCCGACCAGGAAAGGGACCTCGCATGATCACCGTGCTGCTCGCCGACGACCAGGCGCTGGTACGCGGGGGCTTCCGCGCGCTGCTCGACGCGGAGGACGACGTGCGCGTCGTCGCCGAGGCCGCGACCGGCGACGACGCCGTGACCCTCGCCCTGGAGCACCTGCCCGACGTGGTGCTCATGGACATCCGCATGCCCGGCCTGGACGGCCTGGAGGCGACCCGCCGCATCGTGGCCGACCCACGCGCGGCGGGCGTGCACGTGGTGGTGGTGACCACGTTCGAGCTCGACGAGTACGTCGCGGAGGCGATCCGCGGCGGGGCGTCGGGGTTCCTGGTCAAGGACACCGAGCCGGAGGACCTGATCCGGGCGGTGCGCGTGGCGGCGGCGGGCGACGCGCTGCTCTCCCCCACCGTGACCCGCCGTCTGCTGGCCCGCGTGGCCACGGCGACCCGCCCGGTGAGCGCGCCCAAGGCCCTCGCCGACCTGACCCCGCGCGAGCGCGAGGTGCTGGTGGAGGTGGCCCGCGGCCTGTCCAACGAGGAGATCGCCGGCACGCTCTACCTCAGCGAGTCGACGGTCAAGACGCACGTCAGCCGCGTGCTCACCAAGCTCGACGCCCGCGACCGCGCGCAGCTGGTGGTGCTGGCGTACGAGGCGGGGCTGGTGCGGCCCGGCTGGGCGGCACCCCAGGGGTAGTCGTCTCGGTACCGCAGGCCGACGACGGCGGCGGGCCTTCCAGGGGACCGTGATGGTGCGGCCGGAAAGACCGGCTGGCACCGTTCTGGAGGCTGAGATGCTCTCGACCCTTGCAACCACCGTCGTCGCCCACCCGGGCTGGGCGGCCGGACCCGGCGGCCCTGGCTGGTGGATCGTGTTCCCGATCTTCTGGGGCCTGGTGTGGCTGACCGTGATCTTCCTGCTGGTGCGCCGCGGCCGCCGGATGTGGGCGGCGGGTGGCCCGCCGTGGGCGCGGGGCACCGGCCCCGACCCCGTCTCGGTGCTCGGCGAGCGCTACGCCCGCGGCGAGATCGACGAGGCCGAGTACCGTCGTCGGCTGGCCGTGCTGCGCCCGGAGACCCCCGGACGCCGCCCTCAGTGACCCGTGAGGAAGGCGTGCATCAGCGGTCCGCAGGTGGTGGACCCGAGCGCGCCGACCTCCACGAAGACCGCCACCGCCAGGTCGCCGTCGATCGCGATCATCCAGGTGTGCTGCTTGGTGCCGTCGCCGAACTGCGCGGTGCCGGTCTTCGCCCCGACGATGCCGGGCACGTCCTTGAGGATCGTGGCGCTGCCGGTCGCGACGACGCCGGCCATGAGGCTGCGCAGCGTCGCGGCCTCGGCGGCCGTCAGCGTGGAGGCCGCGGCCTGCGGGTCCGCCGGTGCCTTGGCGGGCCGCACCAGCACCGGGTCGACGCGCTTGCCCGCCGCGATGCTCGCGGCCACGCGGGCCATCGCGAACGGCGACGCCTCGACGCGGTCCTGGCCGATCATCGTGGCGGCGTGCTGGGCCGGCGTCGCGTCGGTGGGCACGTTCCCGACGTAGGCCCCGGCACCCGTCGGCGTCTGGACTCCCAGGCCCAGGTCTGCCGCGGTGGCTGAGAGCTCCGCCTGCGTGACCTTGCCGGCCTGGCTGATCATCGCCGTGTTGCACGACTGCGCGATGGCCTCCTTGAAGGGGATGTCGCCGATCGCGCTCTGCGGGTAGCCCGGCACGTTCTGGAACTGCTTGCCGTTCACGGTGATGGTCGGGGTGCACGGCACCTTGGTGTCGGGCGTGACGCCCTTGCGGCCCAGCGCCAGCGCGTCGACCAGCTTGAACGTCGACCCCGGCGCGAACTTGCCCAGCATCGCCGTGTCGAGGCCGTTGCTGCCCGGGCCCGACGCCGCGGCCAGCACGTTCCCGGTGGACGGCTGGATCGCCACGATCGCGCTCGCGGAGTCGGTCACCCCCGCGAGCACGCTCTCGGCGCGCTCCTGTAGGCCGACGTCGAACGTCGTCTGCAGCGGCGTACCGTTCACGGCCTTCTTCGTGTACAGCTCGCGGGGCTGGGGGTCCTTGTCGTCGGGGTTCGCCGCCGTGACCTCGATGCCGGGCGTGCCGGCGAGCTGCGCGTCGTACGCCTTCTGCAGGCCCGAGAGGCCCGTGATGTCGCCCTTCTGGACGCGGCCCTTCGACTGGTTGATGATCTCGGCCGTCGCCTCGCCCGAGCGGCCCAGGATCGCTCGCGCGAACGTCGACGTCGGCGGGAGCGCCTCCGTACCGTCGAGCACGCCCACGCCGTCGGTCGCCCGGGCGGCGTCGACGTCGATGGCCGGGGCGTCCTGACGCACCGTGACCAGCTGGACGAAGGCCTTCGGCCCGGCGCTCGCGACCCGCTTCGCGTACGCGTCGGCGTCGACCGTGACGCCGCCTGCCGTCGCGATCCGGGCGAGCTCCCGCGCCGTCGCGTCCCACGCCGTCGAGGCGACGTGCGTCTTGTCGACGCCGATGGTCCACACCTTGCGGGTGGTGACCAGCGGCTCACCCTTGCCGTCGAGCACGTCGGCGCGGACCGGGGCGACGCGCTTGACCGTCACGCGCTCGCCCGGCGCCAGGCCCGGCACCAGCACCTCGGGCGCCCACGCCGTCTCCCACGTGCCAGGGCCGTCCTTGCCCTTGGCCGGCGGCGTCCACGTGAGCTCCGCGCGCGTCAGGTAGTTCCACGTCTCGCCGTCGCCCAGCGGCCACGACCAGGAGAGCGTCGCCGTCGCCTTCTTGCCCGCCTGGTCGCCGTCCTGCAGCGTGGCGAGCTTGGCGAGCTTCACGTCGGGCTGCTTGGCGCCCACGGCCGTGAGCAGCGGCGCGAGGATCTCCGTGAGCTGCTGCTGCGGGTCGCCCGTGCTGTCCGCCGTCATCGGCACCTTCGCCAGCGTGCCCGTCTTCAGGCCCGTGACCAGCGCGTTCACGGCGGGCTTGGGTGCCGGGACGTCGGGCGAGCACGCCACGAGCGGCAGCGCCAGCGCCGACGTCAGCGCCAGCGCGACGACGCGCCGCGGCGTCAGCCCGCGCGCGAACCGGTGGAGTGGGGACGGGGTGGTGCCGGTCGGCGTGCGCACGCGGGCAGGCTAGCGGACCCCTCGGACAGCGTGGAACAGGTTTGCCGGGGTGGCGCTAGGGTCGCCGCTCGACGACGGCGCAGGAAGGGATGGCGCGATGGACCCGGTCTTGACGACCCGTGGGGACGGCACGGAGCTGACCGTCGTCCACGGGTCCGAGGCGATCCTGCGGGAGATCGCGCGGCTGAGCGACGAGGCCACCGAGACGATGGACTCGCTGCTGCCGCACGTGCCCACCAAGGAGGCGCTCGACGTCGCCCTCGCGAAGGACACCGAGCCGCTGCGCCGGGGCGTGCGGCTGCGGTCGATCTTCCCCGCCGCCGCGCGCGACCTCGACTACGTGCGGGACTACGCCGCGGCGTTCCAGGGCCGCGGCGCGAGCGTCCGGACCAGCGCCGTCACGCCTGCGCGGGCGATCGTGTTCGACCAGAAGGTCGCCTTCGTCATCACCGGGGCACGGACACCGCGAGCCCGCGGCGTCACCGCGCGCGACTCCGCGTTCGCAGACGCGATCTCCGGGCTCTTCCTGGTGCTCTGGGACGGAGCCGTCGACCTTCCCGGCGAGACGGAGACCTCCTCGATCTCCGCCGTCGAGCGCTCCATCCTGCGCAGCATGCAGCTCGGCGTGAAGGACGAGGCGATCGCGCGCTCCATGGACGTCTCGCCCCGGACCGTGCGGCGGGCCATCGACGCGATGGCCGCCCGGGTGGGCGCGGAGTCGCGGCTCGCGCTGGGCGTCGAGGCGGCCCGCCGCGGCTGGCTCGACGGCTGACCGGCGCCCGGCGCCGACCCGACCCGGCGTCATGTCCACTTGTGGACACCCTCCAGCCCTTCCCCCAGCCGCGGAAGGCCCCGTAGGTTGCCGCTGCGTTCGGTTGCTTGAGGCATGTGGAGGACTTGTGGGACACGACCTGTGGACGGAGGCGCTCGAGGCCGCGACCCGCGACCCCCTCGGCGTCGGGTCGATCCCGTGCCCGGACTGCGGAGCACGCTCGCTCCGCATCGCGTTCGTGGTCGACCGGCCCGAGGACACCAGCGCCGTCGTGGCCTTCTGGTGCGACTCCTGCCTGTACGGGATGGTGCCTCAGCGGGTGCGCCTGCCGGAGGACGTCGTTCCCGTCGGACGCGCGGACGGCAGCGGGATTCCGTACTACTCGCTGGTGAGCCCGACGTGACTGCACGAACGAACGGTGGAGCAAGTGCGGACGGAGTGACGGAGCGTCGACCGTAGTGATCGGTCACTGCAACGCGCCCTCAACGTGACCAATCACTACGGCCGCTCCGTGGGTGGCGCTAGAACTGGGCCCGCGCCGAACCCCGCGAAAGAGTGAGCCCCGGGGACCGCCGATGGGCGGATCTCCCGGGGCTCGACACTTTGCGCGGAAGCGACTTGCTTAGCTCGCCCGCACCGTCCGCACCACGGGCTCCCAGTCCGACTTGACCAGCGGTGCCGTGTCCTCGTCGAGCCGGCCGGCCCACACGCGGGCGTCTGCGATCGCTTCCGTGAGCAGCGTGCGCAGGCGGGCGTCGACGTCGGGCACGAAGGCCTCGCTGATGCCCTGGACGGCGGTGGACACGACGGACGGCGCGGCGTCGCGCACGAACCGTCGAGGCTTGACGTGCGTGCCCTCGCAGAACTTGCGGGCCCACTCGGCAGTGCGCGGCACCGTCGCCAGCGCCTCGGCGCTCTCCGGCTCGATGGTGCCCTCGGGGCGGCCGTCGAGGCTGTCGAGGATGCGCTCGGAGCCGATGATCGCGACGGCCAGCGTCTGCTGGCGGTCGGCGGGAGCGATCGCGATGGCCGTGCGCGCGGCGCGCAGCGCGATCCGGACGTCCCAGCGCGGGTCGTCGCTGGTCAGGCCGATGACGGACGGGATGAGCGGGGCCAGCTGGGGCCGCGCCTCGTCGGACGTCAGGTCGTTCACGGCCCGTGCCAGCATGGCCAGCAGCGGGTGCGTGCACTGCGGGTGGTCGCTCCAACGTTCGCCCGCGAGGAACGATGCGAGCTCCATGAAGCAGGCACCCCGCTTCGGGTTGCGGTGCTTGCCGCGCCCCAGCATGGGCAATGCGTCGAAACTCTGGATACCCACGTTTCCACCCCCACGGTCGAGTTCTTCCAGTGTGCGCGCGGTGTGACCCACATCGCAATCCGGTCGTGTCGGCCCTCCGTGGCACGATCGGAGTCGTGCGCCGATCCACCACCGTGCCGCTGGTCGCGCGCGAGGCCGAGGTCTCGCGGTTCCGGCGTGCGCTCGACGCGGCCGCCGGGGGCCGTCCGGGCGTGCTGCTCGTCGGCGGGGACGCGGGCGTCGGCAAGACGCGGCTCGTCACGCACCTCGCCGGTCTCGCGGAGCAGTCGGGGGCGTGCGTCGTGGTCGCGCACTGCATGGACCTGGGCGACGTCGGCATCCCGTACCTCCCGTTCTCCGAGGCCCTGGGCCTGCTGCGCGACGACGGCGGCCCGGTCGACGCCGCGATCGCGCAGCGCCCGGCGCTGGCCCGCCTGCTCGACCCGGCCGGCGTTCCCTCCGGCGTCGCCGACGCGGCGGAGCGCCTGCAGCTCTTCGACGGCATCGCGTCGGCCCTGGCCGCGGCGGGGTCGTCGGGCGCCCCGCTGGTGCTGGTGGTCGAGGACCTGCACTGGGCCGAGCCGTCCACGCGCGACGTGCTGCGGTTCCTGGTGACGCGGCTGCGGTCGGAGCACCTGCTGGTGGTGGGCACGTTCCGCGCCGACGACGTCGACCGCCGGCACCCGCTGCGCCCGCTGCTCGCGGAGCTGTACCGGCTCTCGGCCGTCGAGCGCCTGGACCTGGACCCGTTCACCGAGGCGGAGCTGCGGGAGTTCACCACCGCGGTCGCGGAGGCGCCGCTGCCCGACGCCGAGTTCGACCAGGTGCTGCGGCGGTCGGAGGGGAACGCGTTCTTCGCCGAGGAGCTGCTGGGGTCCGACGGGCCGTCGGCGGGCCTGCCCTGGTCGCTCACCGACGTGCTGCACGCCCGGCTGTCCCGCCTCGACCCGGCGGTGCAGGAGGTCGCGCGCATCGCCTCTGTCGCCGGGCGGGCCGTCCGCGAGGACCTGCTGCGGGCGGCGGCGTCGCTCACGACGGGCCTCGCCGACCCCGACACGCTCGCCGGGGCGCTACGTGACGCCGTCGCGCTGCAGGTGCTCGAGGTCGAGGGCGAGCACCTGGCTTTCCGCCACGCGCTGCTCGCCGAGGCCCTGTACCTGGACCTGCTCCCGGGCGAGCAGGCGGCGCTGCACCGCGCCTACCTGGCCGCGCTCACGCGGGACCCGGCCCTCGGCATGCCCGCCCAGCGCGCCCACCACGCGCAGCAGGGCCACGACCTGCCGACGGCGCTGGCCGCGTCGGCGGAGGCGGCCGACCTCGCCGCCGCGGTGCTGGCCCCCGACGAGGAGCTGCGCCACCGCGAGCGCGTGCTCTCCCTGTGGGACTCGGTGCCCGACGCCGCCCGGCTCGTGGGTACGGACCGCGTGGCCGTCGCCCTCGCGGCCTCCGACGCCGCCGGGCGGGCGGGCCTGTTCCCGCGCGCCGAGCAGCTCGCCCGGGCGGCGGTCGACGAGCTCGGCGAGGACCCGCCTCGCCAGGCCGCGGCGCGGACGCTGCTGGCTCGGCACCTGCTGGACCTCGAGTGCGTCGACGAGGCGGTGGAGCAGTCGCAGCGGGCCGTCGACGTGCTGGAGGCGGAAGGCCCGACGCGCGCCCGGGCGTGGGCCACGGCCCGGCTCGCCCGCGCGCTGCTCAACGTCGAGCGCGACGACGAGGCGGCGGCCGCGGCGCGCACGGCGGTCGACGTGGCCCGGGCCTCCGGCACGCCCGGCGCGGAGGCCGACGCGCTGGTCACGCTCGCCCACCTCGACGTCGAGAACCCCGCCGCCGCCGCCGAGCTGCTCACCGCGGCCCGGCGTCGGACGGCCGCCTCGGGCGACCTGCTCACCGAGCTGCGCATCACGCTGAGCCTCGCCTCGACGTACTACTACGACGGCGAGCTCGCCCGCGCCCGCGAGGGGACCACCGACGGCGTCCGCCGGGCCGAGGCGACCGGCCTGGGCTGGAGCGCGTCGGGCATCCAGCTCCACGTGTTCGCGGAGCTCGTCGACTACATGGACGGCGACCTCGCCGACCGGCAGACGCCGGCGGGCACCACCGCCCAGGCGATCCCGTTCCTGGTCGCCGTGCGCCTGTACGCGGGGGTCGCGCGGGGCGACGCCGACGCGCTCGTCCGGGCCCAGGGGCTCCGGGCCACGTGGGAGCGCGACGGCCAGATCGCGCTGTACGCGGGCGGGAACGAGGTCGACGCGCTCACCTGGGCGGGCCGCTACGACGAGGCGGTGGCGCGCGCCGTCGAGCTGGCCGAGTTCCTCGGCGCGGTGTGGTCGGAGTACTTCCTGGGCCGCATCTGGATCAGCGCGCTGGCCCTCGCCGCCCTGGCCGACGCCGCCGAGCTCGCCCGGCCCGGGTCGACGCCGCACCAGACCGCCGCCGAGCGCGCCGAGCTGCTGGAGGACGGCATGACGCTCGCCGAGGTGGCGCACGCGACCGCCGAGCGCGGCCGCCCCCGCGGCGGCCGGCTGGGACCCGAGGGCCGCGCCTGGCTGCTGCGGGTCGACGCCGAGCAGGCCCGGCTGCGCGCCGCCGCGACGGGCGCCCTCGCCGACCCGGCGCTCTGGGAGGCCACGGTCCGCGAGCTCGGCTACGGGCACCGCTACGAGACGGCGCGCGCCCGCTGGCGCTGGGCCCAGGCGCTGCACGCCGCGGGCGACACCGACGCCGCTGAGCGCGAGGCCGCGGCCGCCCTCGAGGAGGCCGACGCCATGGACGCCGCCCCGCTGGCGGGCGCCCTGCGCGAGTGGGCGCGCCGCGCGCGGGTGCCCCTGCCGGGGGCGCCGCGACCCGCCGCGTCGGAGACCTCGCTGACCGAGCGCGAGGAGGAGGTGCTGGCCCTCGTCGCCGAGGGGTTGTCCAACCGGCAGATCGGCGAGCGCCTCTACATCTCGGCCAAGACCGTGAGCGTCCACGTGTCGAACGTGCTGGCCAAGCTGGGTGTGACGGGGCGCGCGGAGGCCGTGGACGTGGCGCACCGGCGCGGGCTGCTGCGCGCGTGAGGTGGCGCGCGCTGAGCGCCGCTACTGGTTCGCCCGCCCGATCTGCAGCATCCTGAGCCAATGGCTCCGGACGTGCAGGCTGCGCCGCAGCCCCGCCTGGGGCTCACGCACGCGGACGACGAGTTCGACCGCGTCGCCCGTCTGGTGCGCCGCCAGCTCGGCGTGTCCATCGCCACGGTGGCCCTGCTCGCGCCCGACGGGATCATCCTTCCCGGGGCGCTCGGCATGCCGGAGCCGTACCAGACCACGCGCCGCCTGGTGGTCGACATGACCCTCACACGCAAGGTCGTGGAGTCGGGCCACCCGATCGTGCTGTCCGACGTCACGGCCGACCCGGAGGCCGCCGCGCTGTGCGAGCTCTTCGGCGCGTCGTCCGGTGCCGTGGCCGTGCTGCCGGTCCACGCCGACGACGAACGGCCGGTCGGCGCTCTGGTCGCCATCGACACCGCCCCACGCGTCTGGACCGCCGCCGACCTCGCGACCCTCGCAGATCTCGCGGCGTCGTGCACCGGCGAGATCCGGCTGCGCGCCGAGCGCGAGCGCGCCCGTCAGGCCGAGCGCACCGCGCGCCGCGAGGAACGGCGTTCGCAGCTGCTGCTGAGCCTGTCGGAGGCGTTCGCCGGCGCCACCACGCCCGTCGAGGTCGAGAAGGCGCTGCGGCGCGTGGTCGCGCGCGGCACGGGGGCGTCGGCGGCGCACCTGGCGATCGTCGACGCGGACCGGCGGGGCGTCACGTTCGTGGGCGGGCGCCCCGACGTCGCTCCGCAGGACGAGCGCGGTCCGTCGGCGCGGGCGCGCACCGCCCCGGGCTCCCCCGTGGGCGAGGTGGTGCGCCGCGGCCAGCCGCTGTTCTTCCGCAGCGGGGCCGAGGTCGTGGCCCGGTTCCCGCAGATGGCCGGGCAGCTCGACCACGCGGGGGCGTGCTCGCTGCTGCCCGTGCGCTCCGACGGGCGCGTCGTCGCCGTCGTCTGCACGCAGTGGGCCGACGAGCGCGAGCACGACCCCGACACGACGTCGCTCGAGGCGGCCCTCGCCCCGTACGTGGGCCACGCGCTCGACCGCGTCGCCCTGCTGGAGGAGCGCCGCCGCGTGGCCACCACGCTGCAGGACGCCCTGCTCACCGCGCCGCCCGACGTCGCGAACCTGGACATCGCCACGACCTACGCGCCGGCCACCCGCACCGACCAGGTGGGGGGCGACTGGTACGACGTCGTGGCGGTCGACGACGACACGACCGTGCTGATGATCGGCGACGTCACGGGCCACGACATGCAGGCCGCCGCCCACATGGGCCAGCTCCGGTCGATGCTGCGTGCCCTGGCGTGGAGCCACGACGAGCTGCCGTCGGTGCTGCTCACGCTGCTGGACCGCGCGAACGCCCAGCTCGGCCCGGGGGCGGGGGCGACCGCCGTCGTCGTGCGGCTGGAGCGCCTGCCCCCCGTGGGCGAGCACGGGCACGAGCCCGGCACGTACGTGGTGACCTGGTCGAACGCCGGGCACCCCCCGCCGCTGATGCTGCGGGACGACGGGTCCGTGGAGGTGCTGCACCCGCGATCCGACCTGCTGCTCGGGATCGAGCCGGGCACCGCGCGCACGGACCACACGTCGGTGCTGCGGCCCGGCGAGACCCTGCTGCTGTACACCGACGGGCTGGTGGAGCAGCGCGGGTCGCTGCTGGCCGACCGGATCCGGCTGCTGGCCGAGACGCTGTCGAGCGCGAACGGCACCGCGACGGCGGCGCTGCCGGCCACGCTGCTGCGCGCGCTCGTGCCCCCGCCCCAGCGCGACGACGTGGCCGTGCTGGCCGTGCGCGCGCGGGCCACCGCCCCACCCGGGCCCATGGTGCGCGCCGAGCGCCGGGTCGCCGACTCCCTGGCCGACCTGGGGCCCGCGCGGCGCTGGGTGGACGACATCCTCGAGCGGGCCGGGGTGGCGCGGCGCCTGCGGCGCACGGCGATGCTGCTGTCGAGCGAGCTGCTGACCAACGCGATCGAGCACGGCGAGGGCCCGGTGACCGCCACGGTCGAGGTGGACCCCGCGTCGTCGCAGGTCAGGGTGGGTGTGCGCGACTCCGCCGCCGAGCTGCCGCGCGTGCAGCAGCCGGAGCCGCACGAGCTCTCGGGGCGCGGCATGCAGTTCCTCGACCGGCTCGCGGCCCGCTGGGGTGTCATCGAGCACGACGGCACCGAGGTGGTGGGCCGGCACGGGCAGGACGTCGCCGGCAAGACCGTGTGGTTCGAGCTCCACGCCGAGGGTGTCGGACCCCCGGCGTAGCGTGTGACCCATGACACAGGTGCTCGAAGACGACGCCCTCGCGGAGACGCTCGACGCGTACCGGTCCGAGCTGACGGGCTACTGCTACCGGCTCCTGGGGGGCGCGAGCGACGCGGACGACGCCGTCCAGGAGACCATGCTGCGGGCCTGGCGGGGTCACAGGAACTTCGAGGGCCGCTCCACCCTGCGGTCGTGGCTGTACCGCATCGCCACCAACGTGTGCTTCGACCACCTCGGCTCGGCGGCCCACCGCCGCGAGCGCCCGATGGGCCTGGGCGCCGCCCAGCCGCCCGAGCTGGACCACTTCGGCGAGACCCTGGCGGAGGACCGCTGGGTGGAGCCGGTCCCGGACGACGCCGTGCTGCCGCGCGCCGGCGACCCCGCGCAGGTGGCCGTGGGGCACGAGTCGATCCGCCTGGCGTTCGTCGCCGCCCTGCAGCACCTGCCGCCCCGCCAGCGGGCGGTGCTGGTGCTGCGGGAGGTGCTGCGCTGGTCGGCGGCCGAGACGGCGCAGCTGCTGGACATGACCGTCGCGGCAGTGAACTCCGCGCTGCAGCGGGCCCGCGCCACGCTGGAGGACAAGGCCCCCACGCCCGAGACGACGTCGCGGCTGCCGGGCGAGGCGTGGCGCGACCAGCTGCTGGAGCGCTACCTCGACGCGTTCGAGCGCTACGACATGGACGCCCTGGTGCGGCTGCTGCGCGAGGACGCGTGCCTGAACATGCCGCCGTACTCGATGTGGGTGTCGGGCCGGCGCGACGTCGTCGCGTGGATGCTCGGGCCCGGCGCCGCGTGCCGCGGGTCGCGGTGCATCCCGGTACGGGCCAACGGGTCGCCGTCGTTCGGGCAGTACCGCCACGACCCGCGGGGCGGCTACTCCGCGTGGGGCCTGGTGGTGCTCGAGGCCGACGACGCGGGGCTGGTCAGCGGGATCACCACGTTCCTGGACTGCGCGGAGTGGTTCCCGCGGTTCGGGCTGCCGCTGCACCTCGACGACTGAGGCGGGCCGCCGGGGCGCGCTACCGGTCGCAGTCGCACACCGCGTTGAGCTCGACGACCTCCTCGCCGTCTTGCGCCCAGGCCTCGGCCTCGGCGCGGCCGGCGAAGGTCCGGCCCGCGAGCCGCCCGTTGGCGAGCAGCACGCCGACGGTGATGATCTCGCGCACGTCGTCGGACTCCGGCATCACGCACCTCCCGTCGCCAGCACCACCACGCCGATGCCGACCGCGACCGCCGCGACCGTGATCACCAGCGTGCCGAACGTGTTGATGAGCGCCCGCGTCAGGTGCCCGGCACGGGCGAGCGTCACGCTCTCCACGGTAGCCGTCGAGAACGTGGTGAACCCGCCGCAGATGCCGGTCGCGAGGAAGACGCGCCAGCCCTCGAGGCTGCCGTCGGCGCCGATCGTGAGCACCAGCCCGGTGACGACGCCGATGGTGAGCGCGCCGAGCGTGTTGACCACGATGGTGCCCAGCGGCATCACCGTGGTGCGGCGCGCCTTGACGGTGTCGGCGAGCCAGAACCGGGCGACCGCGCCCAGCCCGCCACCCACCGCGACCAGCAGGAACGCGAACGGGCCGCTCATCGCGAAGCCACCCCGCGGCCCGGCAGCCGCGCCCCCAGCAGCACGCCCGCGATCGCCGCGGCCGTGCCGACCACGAGCGTGAGCCCGACGTACCCGAGCGTCACGCCGACGGCCCCGACGCTGAGGTGCCGCTCGACCTCGAGCGCGAACGACGAGTACGTGGTGAACCCGCCCAGCACGCCCGTGCCGACCGTGAGGCGCAGGCGCTGCAGGCGGCGGTCCTCGGGGCCGCGGCGGGCGATCGCCTCGAGCAGCAGCCCCAGCGCGAACGCCCCGATCACGTTGACGGCGAGCGTGCCGACCGGCCAGCCCGCCGGGTCCTTGCTGTTGAGGAACGAGAACAGGTACCGCAGCACCGACCCCGCCGCGCCGCCCAGGGCGACCGGCCCGAGCAGGCGCCAGTCGCGGTGCGGGGCGGGCCGGGGCGGTGTCACGCCCCCATTGTGCGGGCATGGGACGCTGACCCTCGTGAGCCTCCTCCTGCTGGACACCGCGAGCCTGTACTTCCGCGCGTTCTACGGCGTGCCCGACACGCTGAGCTCGCCGCGCGGCGAGCCGGTCAACGCGATCCGCGGCCTGCTCGACACCATCGCGTTCCTGGTCACGGAGCACCGCCCCACGCGCCTGGTGGCGTGCTGGGACGACGACTGGCGGCCCGCCTGGCGGGTCGAGCTCATCCCCAGCTACAAGGCGCACCGCGTCGAGGCCCTCGGGGCCGGGCCGAACGGCGGCGACGTCGAGGTGGTCCCCGAGGGCCTGGTCCCCCAGGTGCCAGTGATCGCCTCCGTGCTCGAGGCGCTCGGCATCGCCCGCGTCGGCTGCCCCGGCTATGAGGCCGACGACGTCATCGGCACGCTGGTGGCCCGCGAGACCGCGCGCGGCGACGTCGCCGAGCCGGTGAGCATCATGACCGGCGACCGTGACCTGTTCCAACTGGTCGACGACGCCCACCAGGTCCGGGTGCTGTACCCGGCGCGCGGCGTGCGCGACCCCGACGTCGTCGACCAGGCGCGGCTCGCCGACAAGTACGGCGTGCCCACGGGCGCGGCCTACGCGGACATGGCCGTGCTGCGCGGCGACCCGTCGGACGGGCTGCCCGGCGTGGCCGGCATCGGGGAGAAGACGGCGGCGGGCCTGCTCGCGCGGTTCGGCACCCTGGCGGGAGTCCTCGCGGCGCGCGACTCCGGGTTCGGGCTCACGCTGGCGCAGCAGCGGCGGCTCACCGAGGGGGCGGCGTACCTGGAGGTCGCGCCCCGGGTGGTGCAGGTGGCCCGCGACGCCCCCCTGCCGGACCTCGACGACGCGCTCCCCCGGGCCGCAGCGTTCCCGGAGGCGCTCGACGCGCTCACCGACCGGTGGGGCCTGCGCTCCACCGTCTCGCGCGTGCTGGCGGCCCTGGCCGGCTGAGCCACCGCTGGCGGAACCCTCCGGTGGTTGAGCTCGTCGAAACCACCCCATGATGGAGCGGCGTGGTTTCGACACGCTCAACCACCGACGTCCACCGGAGGAGACATGCCCGCACGCGGCGAGGTGCCCGACGGCGCCCCGATCTGGTTCGACCTCGCGACCCCTGACCTCGACCGGTCGGTCGCGTTCTACACGGCCCTGTTCGGCTGGGAGCACACGAGCTACGGCCCGGAGTTCGGCAACTACGGCCAGTTCTCGAAGAACGGCCAGGTCATCGCGGGTATCGGCCCGCTCATGTACCCGGAGCAGGCCCCGGTCTGGGGCGTGTACCTGCGCACGTCCGACGCCGACGCGACGGCCGCGAAGGTGACCGCCGCGGGCGGCCAGGTGCCGTACGGCCCCGACGACGTCGCCGGCCAGGGCCGCTTCCTCAACGCCGTCGACCCGGCCGGCGCGGAGATCGGCTTCTGGCAGCCGCAGGGCATGGACGGGTTCGCCCTGGTGGCCGAGCACGGCGCCCCCGCCTGGTTCGAGACGTGGACCAACGACTACGACAAGGCCGTCAGGTTCTACGCCGACGCGGCCGGCTGGCCCGTCTCGACCCTGTCGGACACCCCCGAGTTCCGGTACACCACGTACGGCGAGGGCCGTGACGCGTGCGCCGGGATCTACGACGCGACGGCCGAGCTCGCGAAGAACGGCGGCACGTCCGGCTGGGCCGTCTACCTGGGCGCCGACGACGTCGACGCGACGGCGGCGCGCGCCCGCGAGCTGGGCGCGAACGCCCCGGGCGACCCGGTCGACACCCCGTACGGCCGCCGCATCGCGGTCGCGGACCCGCTGGGCACGTGGTTCCAGCTGATCTCGGTCTGACCCACGGCCCACCCCCGCGAGATAGAGCCCGGCGCCGCGAGATAGAACTTCGTGTCTATCTCGCGGCGCCGGGCTCTATCTCGCAGCTGGGGGGACGGCTCAGCCCGTGTTCTGCAGGCCCGCCGACACTCCGTTGACCGTCAGCAGCAGCAGGTGCTGCCAGCGCTCGCGGCGCGCGACGGCGTCGGTCGACGGCTCCGAGGCGCCGTCGGTGCGCAGGGCGCGCAGCGCGCGGACCTGGAGCAGCGAGAGCGCGTCGACGTACGGCGAGCGCAGCTGCACGGCGCGGCCGAGCACACGGCGGCCCTCCAGCGGCCACGCGCTGCCCGTCACGCGGAGCACCCACTCGCGGGTCAGGCGCAGCTCGTCGAGCACCTGCTGGGCGAGGTCGTCGCGGTCGCCGAGCTCGAGGTACTTGGCGGCGATGCGCTCGTCGGTCTTGGCGATCGACATCTCGACGTTGTCGAGCAGCACGTTGAACAGCGGCCACTCGCGGAACGCGGCCTTGAGCTCGTCGAGCCCGTCGGGGCGGGACGTGGCGAAGTCGCGCAGGGCCGTGCCCAGGCCGTACCAACCGGCCAGGTTGATGCGCGCCTGCGACCAGCTGAACACCCACGGGATGGCCCGCAGGTCGTCGAGCGAGTTGACCGACAGGCCGCGCTTGGCGGGGCGCGAGCCGATGGCCAGCAGGCCGATCTCCTCCAGCGGCGTCACCTGGGCGAACCACTGCGGGAAGCCCTCGGCGCGCACCAGGTGGTGGAACCGCTCGCGCGAGCTCACGTCCAGCGCCGCGGCCAGGTCGGCGAACCGCGCCGTGGCCTCGGCGTTGCGCTTCTCCACCGACGGCGCCGACGCCAGCAGCGTCGCCGCGGCGACCTGCTCGATGTGGCGCGTGGCGATGACGGGGTCGCCGTAGCGGGCCAGGATGACCTCGCCCTGCTCGGTGAGCTTGAAGCGGCCGTCCACCGAGTGCGGCGGCTGGGCCAGCACCGCGCGGTTGGCCGGGCCGCCGCCACGCCCGAGGGCGCCACCGCGGCCGTGGAACAGCGTCAGGGCGATCTCGTGGCGGTCGGCCCACTCCGCGATGCGCGACTGGGCGCTGTGCAGCGCCAGCGTCGCCGCCACGGGGCCGACGTCCTTCGACGAGTCCGAGTAGCCGAGCATGACCTCGACCTTGCGGCCGTTGGCCGCCAGGCGGGTCTGCACCTGCGGCAGCTCGAGCATCGCCTCGAGGATCTCCACCGAGCCCTCGAGGTCCGCGAAGGTCTCGAACAGCGGGATGGCGTCGATGACCGGGCGCTCGTCGGCGTCCGGGAAGGCGTGCTCGGCGAGCTGGTAGACGGCCGCCAGGTGCTCCGGCGCCTGCGTGAACGACACGATGTAGCGGCGCGCGGCACGCTCGCCGTAGCGCTGCTGGACGTAGCCGAGGGCGCGGAACGTGTCGAGCACCTCGCGCGTGCGGTCGCTCAGCTCGGGGCTGTTGGCGCCCTTCTCCTCGATCTCGGCCAGCGCGGCCTCGTGCACCTGCGAGTGCTGGCGCACCTCGAGCTCGGCGAGGTGGAACCCGAAGGTCTGCACCTGCCAGATGAGCTTCTGCAGCGTGCCGTACGCGAGGCGCGGGGCGCCGGCCTGCACCAGCGACTCCTGCACGATCACCAGGTCGGCCTCGAGCTTGTCGGGCGACGGGTAGGCGAGGTCGGCGTCGCGGCGGCGCGTGGCGGCGATGCGCTCGGCGATCACCAGCAGCGCGGCGCGGTGCGGCTCGCCCGGCGACTCCTCCATGGCGGACGCGGCGGCCTCGCCGGAGAGCTGGCGCAGGCGGTTCCACAGCCCCATCAGCGCGTCCGACGGCGGCGTGTCGCCCTGGTCCATCGTCAGCTTGCGCGCGACGACGAACGCCTCGGCCTCGAGCGCCGCGAGGGCGTGCTGCGAGGCGAGCGCGGCGGCCTGGCGGGTCACCTCGGACGTGACGTTCGGGTTGCCGTCGCGGTCGCCGCCGATCCAGGTGCCCAGGCGCACGAACGGCTTGACCACGGGCGTGGCGCGGCCGGCGTCGCCGTCGAGCAGCCAGTCGTCCAGGCGGCGGTACACCTCGGGGAACGTCTGGAAGAGCGTCGCGTCGAACACGCCCACGGCGGACTTGACCTCGTCGATCACCGTCGGCTTGGACACGCGCAGCGGCTGCGTGCGCCACAGCACGTCGATCTCGGCCAGCAGGCGGCGGTCGATCTCGGCGAGCGACGTGCCCCGGGGGTGCAGCGTGTCGCGCTCGGCCAGCAGGTCGGAGATGCGGCGGATCTCGCGGGAGACCGCCCGGCGGCGGGCCTCGGTGGGGTGCGCCGTCAGGACGGGGCGGAACTCGATCTCGGCGAGGCGGCGCATGGCCTCGTCCCGGCCCACCTCCTCGGCGAGCTGCGTGAACGCCTGCGGGATCGACTCCTCGATCACGCTGCCGGACGCGGGGGTGCCCTGGAGCTCCCGCTGCCGGAGCACGCGCACGCGGTGGTACTCCTCGGCGAGGTTCGCCAGGTGGAAGTAGCAGGTGAACGCGCGGGCGACGTGGTCGGCGCGGTCCAGGGAGAAGGAGTCCACGAGCGTGGCGGCCGCCTCGAGCGCGGCGGCGTCGTCGCCGAACGCCCGGATGGTCAGCTCGCGGAGCTTCTCGACGTCGTCGAGCAGGTCCTGGCCGCCTGCTTCACGCAGGATCGTGCCGAGAAGCCCGCCCAGCAGGCGGATGTCCTCGCGCAGCGGGTCGGGCATCTCGTAGCGCGCGACGACGCGCTCGGTGGCCTGAGGGTTCATGTCGCTCACGGCCAAGAGAGTATGCCGAGATGGTCAAGTTCACGGAACCACGTCCGGAGACTGGTCGCCCGGTGGTCGTCCGGCCGACGTCGGGGCTGGTCTCCACGGTGTAGACAAGGGCCCATGAGCTTCCCCCACCACGCCACCTCCGGCCGTGTCGTCGTCACCGGGTCCAGCGGGCGGCTGGGCCCCGCCGTCGTGCGGCACCTGGCCGAGCACGGCTGGGACGTGATCGCCGTCGATCGCACGCCGCCTGCAGAGAAGCAGCCGGCCAAGTTCGTCCGTGCCGACCTCACCGACCTCGGGCAGGTCGTCGAGCTGCTGACCGGGTTCGACGAGTCGGCGCCGGCCACGGCCGTCGTGCACCTCGCTGCGATCCCCGCCCCCGGGCTGTCCCCCGACGCCGCGACGTTCGCCAACAACGTGCCCGCCACCTACAACGTGTTCCGCGCGGCGCGCATCGCGGGCATCCGCAACGTCGTGTGGGCCTCCAGCGAGACCGTGCTGGGCCTGCCGTTCGACGTGCCGCCGCCCTACGCGCCCGTCGACGAGGAGTACACGGTGCGCCCGGAGACCACCTACTCGCTCGGCAAGGCCGTCGAGGAGGAGATGGCGCGCCACCTGACGCGCTGGGACCCGGAGCTCAAGCTGGTCGGGCTGCGGTTCAGCAACGTCATGCTCCCCGAGGACTACGCGATGTTCCCCGCCTGGCAGGACGACGCCTCGCGGCGCCGCTGGAACCTGTGGGGCTACATCGACGCGCGCGACGGCGCCCAGGCCGTGCGCCTGGCGCTCGAGGCCGACCTGACCGGCTGGGAGGCGTTCATCGTCGCCAACGCGGACACCGTGATGCTGCGCGACTCCGCCGACCTGCTCGCCGAGCAGTTCCCGGGCGTGCCGCTCAAGCGCCCCGTCACGGGCCGCGAGACGCTCCTGTCCATCGACAAGGCCCGCCGCGTGCTCGGCTTCGAGCCCCAGTTCGGGTGGCGCGAGGGCGTCACAGCGTGACGGCCGCCAGCGGGGCCTGCTGACCCGTCACCGTGATCTCGATGCGGGCCAGGTCCGTGACCGGCAGGGCCGAGGAGGCGCCGAGCCCCTCCGCCGTCGGGCTCGACGTCGTCCACGTGGCGGCGACGCTGCGCCCGCCCGCGCGGTCGACCAGCACCAGCTGGTAGGTGACGGGGCCGGTCGCGGTGGTGCCCGGGCCGTAGAGGCCGGTCGTCACGCCCTCGTACCGGCAGCTCCACTCCAGCCGGGTGCCCCACACCGTGGGGGTCGCGGTGAGCGTCGCGTGCATGCCCGTGGCGCCGCCCGGCGGGGTCAGCTCGACGGTGCGGGCGTTCGACGGCGGGGCGCTGATGCTCGGCGTCGGCGGGGTGGCGCCCCCGCCGTCGGACGTCGTGCCCAGCAGCCCGCCGCCGATCCCGGCCACGATCGCGACGCCTGCCGCGGTCGCGACCAGGCCCGTGCGTCGCCGCCGGCGCGAACGGCGGGCGGCAGCGGCAAGCCGCGCGAAAGGCACCACGTCGGCGCTGCGCGGCAGGTCGGCGGCGGGCGAGGGCGCGGGCACGGCCGCGAGCAGGGGCGGGATGGCCGCCAGGCCGGCGACGGCCGTGCGGCACTCCTCGCAGGTCTCCAGATGGGCCGCGTACTCGCGCCGCTCGGCAGGGTCCAGGGCGCCGAGCACGTACGCGGCGTCCCAGTCGGCGTACTTGTCGGTCATGGCGTGACCCCCCTCTCCTGGAGCGCGAGCCGCAGCGCGCGCATCGCGTAGTGCATGCGGGACTTCACCGTCCCGGGCGGGATCTCGAGCTGGTCGGCGAGCTCCGCGACCGACCTCCCGCCGTAGTACGCGCCGACGACGACGGCGCGGTGCTCCGAGCTGAGGCCCGCGAGCGCGTCCTCGACCAGCCAGGCGTCCAGCACCTCCTGGGTGCGGTCGGGCTCCGGCCGCTCGGGGACCGTGTCGGTGGTGCGCTCGTGCGTGTGGAGCGCGCTGCGCCGCTGGTCGATCACGAGGTTCCGGGCCACGGTGAACAACCAGGCGCGCACGGAGTCCTCGCTGCGCTCGAGCACCTCGGGGTGCCGCCAGGCCCGCAGCAGCGTCTCCTGCACGACGTCCTGCGTCTGGTCCTCGTCGGAGGTCAGGTGGCGGACGTACCGGTGCAGGGCCGCGGCGTGCGTGCCGTGGACCGCCGCGAGGAGCTCGTCGTCCATCAGCCGGCCTTCCCCAGCAGCAGGTCGAACTCGACCGAGCCGTGCTTCTCCACGGTCACGAAGCCGAGCGACGGCGCCTGCACGCCGTAGTCGGCGAACGTGAGCGGCACGCTGCCCACCACCTGCGCCTCGCCGTCGGCCGCCTGCGCGACCTGGGCGTGGAGCGTGACCTGCCTGGTCACGCCGTGGATCGTCATCGACCCGGACAGGTCGACGGCGGTGCCGCTCCGGGGGATCTCCACCGGCCCCGTGAGCGTGAAGGTCGAGGTGGGGAATTGGTCTGTACGGATCACGGTGCTGCGGAAGTACACGTCGCGCGGCGGCTCGTCGGTGCGGATCGAGGCCATGTCCACGGTGACCTTCGCCGCCGTGACCGTGCCCGCGCCCAACGTGACGTCCGCCGTCACCTGGGACGTCCGCCCCGTCACCGTCGCGTGGTTGCCGTTGAGCACCTCGTCGACCCGGTAGCCGGCGAACGAGCCCGACCGAGCGTGCCAGGTGCCGTCGAGGCCCGCGGGGTCCGCCAACGGGGTGGCGCTCGCGAGGGCGGGCGCGGCATCGGCCCTGCCGTTGACATAGCTGGCGTACAGGCCCGGCCCCCACACCAGGCCCGCCCCACCGAGCACGACCACGGCACCGGCCACGCCGACAAGCACCTTCCCTCGCCTGCGCACGCCCCTCACCCCCCTTCGCCCGGTGCGGCCCGTGTCCTCCACGGCCCCTTGCACCCACGACGACGACGTAGAGCGCCTCCTGGTTCAGTCTGCTCCCCCGGTGAACCGGAGCGGAGGGCGCCCCGTCGTCGTGGTTGAGGTTGAGAACGAAAGGACAAGGACCATGCGACGAGCAAGCCATGCACTCGCGGCCGCCGCGCTCCTCACGGCGCTCGCCGGGTGCGCGATGGGCAGCAACGCTGCCTCCCCCGGGGGCGGCGGCACCACCAGCGGCAGCAGCCCGAGCGCCAGTGCCAGCAGCACCCCGGGCGCGTCGTCGGGCGCCGTGCTGACGACGTCGACCAGCAGCCTCGGGAAGATCGTCGTGGACGGGAAGGGCATGACCGTCTACTACTACTCGCCCGACAAGCCGGGCTCCGGCAAGAGCACGTGCACCGGAGGGTGCGCGGCCCTGTGGCCCGCGGTCGAGACGACCAGCACGACCCCGAAGGTGCAGGGCGTCACCGGCACCGTGGGCACGATCACCGGCGTGGACGGCAAGCTCCAGGTCACCATCGACAAGCGGCCCATCTACACGTACGCCAACGACAGCAAGCCGGGCGACGTGAACGGCCAGGGCTTCGGCGGCATCTGGTGGGTCATGGACCCGACCGGCGCCGAGGTCATGCAGATGCCCAGCAGCACGTCGTCGGGCGTGGGCACGGGCGGCTACTGAGGCCGGGACCCGCGAGATAGAGCCTGGCCCGGCGAGATAGAGCCCGGTCCCGCGAGATAGAGCAGCGCGCTATCTCGCGGAGGCTGGCTCTATCTCGCGGGTAGGGGCTCTATCTCGTCAGAGCGTGCCGAGCAGGCGCGCGCGAGCCGCGGCGTGCTCGTCAGGCGTGATGACTCCGTCGGCAAGAAGCCTGTCGAGCTCCCGGAGGCGCTCGACGAGCGACGACGACTGCGGCTCCGTCCGGCGGCGTCGCCACGAGCCGACGACGAGGGCGACGAGCAGCCCGACGATCGCCAGCGGGATCAGGACCTGGAGCAGGAGCGAGTACAGGAAGAGCGCGGACGACCCGGGGCTGAAGAACATCACAGCCTCCCGGACAGGCGATCGTCCCTGGCCATTGAGCTCGAAACCACGCGCGTCTCCCTCAACACGAGACCGCGGGCGCGGTCGACGAGCCGCACGCTAGCAAGCCCGTCGTTCGCTGGGAAGTGTCTGGACAGGCAGGGACCGCGGGTGCTCACCGCGCCCTCTGCGGACCGCCGCCCCTAGGGTGGGCGGCATGAGCATCCGCATCGGGGCGCATGTGGACGGCGCCGACGCCGTCGCCCAGGCCGAGGCGATCGGCGCGCAGGTGGCCCAGGTGTTCCTCGGGGACCCGCAGTCGTGGAAGGTTACAGGGTCGGGGTTCCCGGGCGGCGAGGACGCCCTGCGTTCTGCAGCGCAGGAGGCCGGCATCGACCTCTACGTGCACGCCCCGTACGGCATCAACGTGGCGTCCACCAACAACCGCATCCGCATCCCCAGCCGCAAGCTGCTGCAGGCCACGCTCGAGGGCGCGGCGGCGATCGGGGCCAAGGGCGTCGTCGTGCACGGCGGTCACGTCACCGCCAAGGACGACCCCGACGTCGGCCTCGACAACTGGCGCAAGGCCATCGACTCGCTCGACACCGACGTGCCTGTGCTCATCGAGAACACCGCCGGTGGCGACTTCGCGATGGCGCGGCACCTGGAGCGGATCGAGCAGCTCTGGGCGGCGGTGATGGCGTCGAGCAACGCGAGCGTGGTCGGGTTCACGCTCGACACGTGCCATGCGTGGTCCGGCGGTCTCGACCTCGCGACGGCGGCAGCCGACATCAAGGCCATCACGGGCCGCATCGACCTGGTCCACGCGAACGACTCGCGCGACGAGGCCGGCTCGGGCGGCGACCGGCACGCCCACTTCGGCGAGGGCCGGATCCCGCCGGAGCTGCTGGTCGGAGTCATCGAGGCCGCGGGTGCGCCCGTCGTGTGCGAGACGCACGGCGACATGGGGCCGGACATCGCCTGGCTGCGGGAGCGGCTCGCCGGCTGAGCACCGCGGGCTCGGCAGGCGCCGCCGGGATGGACCTCTCGCGCGAAACCCACAGCACGGTGCTGTGATCACTACTCAGTGCTGTGGAAGTGAAGCGCATATATGCCTCCCCCGCCCGGGCACCCGGCCCGCGTCGAGCCACCCACCCACCCGACCTCGTAGGGTTGCCCGCATGGTGCGCGCGATCGTGTTCGACGTCGGCGAGACGCTGGTCGACGAGACCCGGATCTGGACCCGCTGGGCCGGGCGCCTCGGCGTGACGCCCCTGACGATGCTGGGCCTCATCGGTGCCTGCGCGGCCCAGGACCGCCCTCTCAGCGACGCCTTCGACGCGATCCGTCCAGGCTTGGACCTGGAGTCCGAGGAGAAGGCCTGGGCAGCGGAAGACCCCGCCGGCCTCCGCTCCGGCTTCGACCGGCACGACCTCTACCCCGACGTCGTCCCCGCGCTCACCACCCTCCACGCGGCGGGGCTGCGCCTCGTGATCGCCGGCAACCAGCCGCCGCGCGCGCTCGAGGCGCTCCGCGCGATGGACCTGCCCGTCGACGCGATCCGCAACTCGGCCGAGCTCGGCGTCGAGAAGCCGGTCCCCGAGTTCTTCGAGGCCGTCATCGAGCTGGCCGGCGTCCCCGCGGACCAGATCACCTACGTAGGCGACCGGCTCGACAACGACGTGCTGCCCGCGGCCCGCGCCGGCATGACGCCCGTGCTGATCCGGCGCGGCCCGTGGGGCTACCTCCACGCGCTACGACCCGAGGCGGCGCGCGTCCGCATCATCGACTCCCTCGCCGAGCTGGCCTGACCGGGCGGTTCGCGCCACAATCACGCGCCATCACGCGCCAGCGGGCCGAACGAACTGGACCTTCGTCCGGTGCTGGAAGGTCGTTGCAGACCTAGCCTGAAACGTATGGCCGCACCGGTGCGAGTTGTCGACATCCACGTGGTCGCCGACTCGACCGGCGACACGGGTGCCCGCGTCGCGCGGGCCGTCCAGGCGCAGTACCCCGACCTCGAGGTCGCCGTCGTGCGCCACCCCCGCATCCAGGACGTCCGCGGCGTCGACCTGGCGCTGGAGGCGCTGCGTGAGGCCCCGGAGAACGCGGTCGTGTTCGTGACGCTGGTCGACACCGCGCTCAACGCCCGGGTCGAGGCCGCGTGCCACGAGCTCGGCGTCCCGTTCGCCGACCTCATGTCGCCCGCGCTCGACGCCGTCATCGCCCGCACCGGGCTGCACCCCGCCCGCCTGGTCCAGCCGGTCGGCCTCGCAGCCGACTACTTCGAGCGCATCCACGCGATGGAGTTCGCCGTCGCGAACGACGACGGCAACCTCACCGACTCCCTGAGCGAGGCCGACGTGATCCTGGTCGGCGCCTCCCGCACCGGCAAGACGCCGCTCTCGATGTACCTCGGCTACCTCGGCTACCGGACGGCCAACGTCCCGCTCGTCACCGGCGTCGAGCCGCCCGAAGACCTGTTCCAGGCCGCACCCTGGAAGATCGTCGGCCTGACGATCGATCCCGAACGCCTGCTCGCCATCCGCCGCCGCCGCGTGTCCCTCATGGGCGCCGCCTCGCGGGACGGCGGGCGGCTCGGCGGCTACGCGGACCTCGCCCGCATCTTCGACGAGCTCGACGAGGTCTCGCGCATCCAGCGCCGCCTCGGCTGCCCCGTCCTCGACACCACCAGCCTCGCGCTCGAGGAGGCCGCCGGCCGCGTGATCGAGCTGGTCGCGGCACGACGTCGGGCACACCAGACACCCGCCAGCTCCACGCGTCACCTCACGGAAGGACCGGATCGATGACCACGGAAGCACCTCGCTTCGTGTACGACTTCTCGGAGGGCAACGCCGAGATGAAGTCCTTGCTCGGCGGCAAGGGCGCCGGCCTCGCCGAGATGACGCGCATCGGCGTGCCCGTCCCGGACGGCTTCACGGTGACGACCGCCGCGTGCGTCGCCACGATGAAGGCCGGCGGCACGTGGCCCGACGGCCTCTGGGAGACGATCGAGTCGCGCCTCGACGACCTGGAGGCCCGCACCGGCCGCACCCTCGGCGCGGCCGAGCGCCCCCTGCTCGTCTCCGTCCGCTCGGGCTCGGTGTTCTCGATGCCCGGCATGATGGACACGATCCTCAACCTGGGGATCTCCGACGCCGCCGCCGCCGGCCTCGCCGCCGAGACCGGCAACGCGCGCTTCGCCTGGGACTCCTACCGCCGCTTCCTGTCGATGTACGGCGAGGTGGTCGAGGGCGTCCCGGCGCACGCCTTCGAGGACGAGCTCACCGCGCTCAAGACGCGCCGCGGCGTCACGGTCGACGCGGAGCTCACCGCCGAGGACCTCCAGGAGCTCGTCGGCACCTACCGCAAGGTCGCGGCCCAGCACGGCGCCGAGCTCCCCACGGACCCGCGCGAGCAGCTGCGCCGCTCGGTCAACGCCGTCTTCGCGTCGTGGGACAACCCGCGCGCCCGCGTCTACCGCGGCATCAACAACATCCCCGACGACCTGGGCACCGCCGTCAACATCCAGCAGATGGTGTTCGGCAACCGCGGCGACCACTCCGCCACGGGCGTCGCCTTCACCCGCAACCCGTCCACGGGCCAGAAGGAGCTCTACGGCGAGTTCCTGGTCAACGCGCAGGGCGAGGACGTCGTCGCCGGCATCCGCACCCCGAACCCGCTCGCCGAGCTCCAGGCGGTGCTGCCCGAGGCGTACGCCGAGTTCCTCTCGACGATGGACCTGCTCGAGTCGCACTACGCCGACATGCAGGACATCGAGTTCACCATCGAGGAGGGCAAGCTCTACCTGCTGCAGACCCGCAACGGGAAGCGCACCGCGGCGGCCGCGCTCAAGATCGCGCGCGACCTGGTCGACGCGGGCGTCATCGACCGCCCGACGGCGCTGCGCCGCATCGAGCCGGCCCAGCTCGACCAGCTGCTGCACCCTGGCCTCGACGCCTCGCACGGCGCGGTCGCCATCACCAAGGGCCTCAACGCGAGCCCGGGCGCCGCCGTCGGCAGCATCGTGTTCGACGCCGACACCGCGGCCGAGCGCGGCCACGCGGGCGACGCCGTCGTGCTGGTGCGCTGGGAGACCACGCCCGACGACATCCACGGTGTCGTCGCAGCCCAGGGCGTGCTCACGGCGCACGGCGGCATGACGTCGCACGCGGCCGTCGTCGCGCGCGGCATGGGCAAGCCGTGCGTCGCCGGCGCCGGCGAGCTCCACATCGACGCGAAGGCCCGCACGCTCACCATCGGCGACACGGTGCTCACCGAGGACGACACCCTCACGCTCGACGGGTCCACCGGCAACGTGTACGTCGGCGCGCTCGCGCTGGTCCCGCCGCAGATCACGGACGACTTCCGCGAGGTGATCGGCTGGGCCGACGACGTCCGCCGCCTCGGCGTGCGCGCCAACGCGGACACCGGGCCCGACGCCGCCAAGGCGCGCGAGCTCGGCGCCGAGGGCATCGGCCTGTGCCGCACCGAGCACATGTTCATGGCCGCCGACCGCCTGCCGGCGGTGCAGCGCATGATCCTCGCGTCCGACGCCGCCACCCGCCAGGCCGCGCTCGACGAGCTGCTGCCCATGCAGCAGGGCGACTTCGAGGAGATCTTCGAGGCGATGACGGGCCTGCCCGTCACGATCCGGCTCATCGACCCGCCCCTGCACGAGTTCCTGCCCGACATCGTCGAGCAGTCCCTGCTGGTGCAGCGGCTGGAGGCGTCGGGTGCGCCGTCCGACGAGCTGGACAAGGCCCGCGAGCTGCTCACGCACGTCAAGCGGCTGCGGGAGATGAACCCGATGCTCGGCACGCGCGGGGTGCGGCTCTCGCTGCTGTACCCGGAGATCTGCGTCATGCAGACGCGCGCGATCGTGCGGGCCGCCGTCGCGGTGCAGGCCCGCGGCGTGGAGCCGCACGTCGAGATCATGGTGCCGCTGGTCGGCTACGCCGAGGAGCTGCGCCGCATGCGCGAGGTGATCGTCGAGACCGCGGACAAGGAGATCGCCGCGGCCGGCGCGACGCTCGACTACGCCGTGGGCACGATGATCGAGCTGCCGCGGGCCGCGCTGACGGCCGACCGGATCGCCGACCACGCCGACTTCTTCTCGTTCGGCACCAACGACCTCACGCAGACGGCCGTCGGCATCTCGCGCGACGACGCCGAGGGCTCGTTCCTCGCGGCGTACCTCGAGGCGGGCATCGTCAGCGAGAACCCGTTCGCCTCGGTGGACGCCGACGGCGTCGGTGAGCTGGTGCGCCTGGGCGTGGAGCGCGGGCGGCAGACGAAGCCGGGCCTCAAGACCGGCGTCTGCGGCGAGCACGGCGGCGACCCGGCGTCGATCGCGATCTTCGACCGCATCGGGCTCGACTACGTGAGCTGCAGCCCGTACCGGGTTCCGCTGGCCCGGCTGGCGGCGGCGCGGGTGACGCTGGGCGAGTAGACCGGCCCGCTCCGGCGGATCGGGACGTCGGAAAGGGATCGGAACGTGCGGTGCACCGCACGTTCCGATCCCTTTCGCACGTTCCGATCGAGCGGTGTCAGCCCCGCAGCGGCAACGTCAGCTCGGCCTCGCCCTCCGGCGTGACCGTCAGCGGGACGCCCCAGTCCTGCTGCGCCAGGTGGCAGGCCGGGAACTCGCCCTCGGCGTCGCAGCTCGCGGCCTTCGCGGTCACGTGCAGCACGCCCTCGCGCACCACCGGGTTGATGACGACGTCGCGGAACAGGTCCGTCCCGTCGCCCGCGCCGGCCAGAAGCAGCTCCGGTGGTGTGGCGCTGACCTGCAGCGACGTCGACGGGCCCCAGCGGTCGTCGAGCTTCTGGCCCGGCGCCGGCACGAACGGCACCTCGAGCCGCACCGCGCCGGGCGCCACGGCCGTCGCCGGGCGCTGGGTGCGCCGGGCGCCGCCGTCGAGCACCTCGCCCGCGAGCGACGCCGGCAGCGCGACACGCGTCAGACGGTGCGCGGCCGACTCGACCACGAGCAGCCGCACCTCGTCGTCCGCGACCTCGACCAGCACGTCCGACGGCTCCGCGAGCCCGGTCGCGAGCGTGGTGACCTGCCCCGACACCGGGTCGAACCGGCGTACTGCTCCGTTGTAGGTGTCCGCGACGACGGCGGACCCGTCGGGCAGCCCGGCCACACCGAGCGGGTGCTGGAGCAGCGCTTGGTCGGCGGCGCCGTCACGGTGCCCGAAGTCGAACAGCCCCTGCCCGACCGCGGTCCTCACCTCGACGCCGCCGCCCCCGGTGGTTGAGCCTTTCGGAACCACCACCAGCCGCCGCAGCGCCGACGTCTCGGAGTCGGCGAGCCAGATCGCCTCCCCGGCGCGGGTGGTTTCGACAGGGTCAACCACCGAGGCGGGGGACGCGATGACCGCGAGCCCCGAAGGCTGCGCGAACCACGCCGTCTCCCCGGCCCCGTCCTCGAGCCCCTCGTTCATGGTCCCGGCCAGCAGGCGGACCGTGCCCGCCGCCCCGGGCCGCGGCACCGTCGGGTCGAAGGCCCACAGGGTGTGCGTTCCCGCCATGGCCACGACGAACGCCCCGAGCCCCTCCGACCATGCGACGTCCCACGGCGAGCTCAGCCGCACGGCGGTGCCGGGCAGCTCCTCGCCGGGCGTGAACGCGCGCGTCCTGCCGCGGAGCACCACGTTCTCCTGCCCGCCCACCATGAACTGCTCGCCCGTCCCGGCGAGCGTGGTGACCAGCCCGTCCGCGAGGCGCACGCCGCGCAGCGCGTGGTTGACGGTGTCGGCGACCACGACGTCGTACCCGACGCGGGCACGCAGCTCTTCCGGCACGAGGCACAGCCCGTTGGGCTCGCTGAACCGGGCGTCGGCGGGGCCGCCGTCGAGCAGCCCCCGCTCGCCCGAGCCGATGCGGCGCACCAGCGTCTCGCCGTCGGGCGCGACCTCGGCGAGGGAGTGGTGCCCGGCGTCGGCGACCAGCAGGGTGCCGCCCGGCAGCGCGACCACCCTGGCGGGGAAGCGCAGCGTGCCCGACGTCGGCGCCGGCGGCACGTAGGGGCCCTCGCCGCGGTGCAGCGTGCCCTTGGCCTCGTGCTCCTCGACGAGCTCGGCAACCAGCGCCTCGAGCGCCGAGGCGTGCCCCTCGCCCGCCATCTGCGCCACCACGTACCCCTCGGGGTCGATCACCACGAGCGTGGGCCAGGCCCGCGCGGTGTAGGCGCCCCAGGTGACCAGCTCGGGGTCGTCGAGCACGGGGTGGGCCACGGAGTACCGGTCGACGGCGGCCGCGAGTGCCACCGGGTCGGCCTCGTGCTCGAACTTGGGCGAGTGCACGCCCACGATCACGAGGACGTCGCGGTACTTCTCCTCGAGCTCGCGCAGCTCGTCGAGCACGTGGAGGCAGTTGATGCAGCAGAAGGTCCAGAAGTCGAGCACGGTGATGCGCCCGCGCAGGTCCGCGAGCGTCAGCGCCTTGCCGCCGGTGTTGAGCCAGCCGCGGCCGACCAGCTCGGAGGCGCGGACGCGGGGAAGGCGGGGAGAGGTCACCCGGCCAGTGTGTCAGCCGTTGCCGAAGAGGATTGCGGTGGGCCTGTGAAGCACGCCACGAATGTCGCGCCGCGCCCCACTGGCGTCAGTCACGAAACCAGCGGCTACGCTACCCGGCCAAAGCCTCGACACGAGCCCGGATCCGATCCGCGTGGTCGTAGATCTCATCCGCGCTTCGGACCGGGAACTTGGTCTCGATGCCGTCGACATTGAACACACCTAGATACTTCTGGTTCTTTCCATTGAAGTGAAGGCGAGCGATGCTCTTGCGGTTGTTGTCGTCGAGCAGGATCGCGAAGTAGGACTTGGCGTCCCTGCTGACGATCCGCGCCGGCTTGACGACCGCGCACGCGATGGCCTTCACGACCGCGAACGCTTCGAGCTCTTCGTCCGTGGTCACGATCACCGGAAGATCGGCATCCGTATCCAGGGGCTCCTCGACCGCCGCGACGTCGGACGGAACGGGCGAGGGGGCCACAGCCGAGATCGAACTGTCGCCAAGCGCGGACTTCAGGCGGCTGCTGGCCTGATCGTTCAGGAACTGGGTCGCGGCCTTCACGACGAGGGGCTTGAACTGCTCGCGCACCCGCTGGGTGAACGACCCCTCATAAACCCGTCCGGTGAAGAACTTCACCCAGTCGTCGGTCGGTTCCTTGAACTGAGCGGCGATCTCGCGCTTGATCTGGCCGACGTACTTGAGCTCTTCGGCAGCGCCGATCACCGAGTCGAGATCGAAGTTGCTGCGCGTGAGCTTGGCCAACTCAGGCACCGCGACCTCGTCGACCTCAAGCAGGTCCAGGACGAGGAACGGCTTGGAGTCCATGCGGTTCGGTTGGTCGAGGTCGGTGTAAAACTTGTACACCTGTCCATTAGTGAGGATCGCGATCCGAGCGTTTGTCACCGCGAAGTATCGGTAGAGTTGCGATGCATGCTCCAGGTCGAGCGGGACGGACGATTTCTTGACCTCGATCAGGATCTGGACCGAGCCACCGTGCTTGATCGCGTAGTCGACCTTCTCGCCACGCTTGAGGCCGACGTCGGCGATGAACTCTGGGACGACCTCGTCCGGATCGAAGACGTCGTACCCGAGCACGTTGTTCAGGAAGGGCATCACGAAGGCGTTCTTGGTCGCCTCTTCCGTCAGTATGCCCCCCTTCTGCATCCGGACTTTCTGCGACAGCGCGTTAAGGGACTCGATCAGCGTAGAACTCACGGCACGCACACCTCACATCATTTGATGGCGCGTCGATGCGCCGGGCAACTGTGTGCCCAGTCGAGTTCTATCAGCAGCAACTCAGCCTCGGCAGGGTCATGGCGCTAATTCACCCGTCGAGCCTGCGGTCGCTCAGCCCCGCCCCGCCGCCAACGCCTCCCGGAAGGCAGCGAACGCCGGCTTGGGCGCGAGCGCGTCGTCGAACAGCAGCGCCGCCCCCTCGCCGGGGAACGTGGTGGGCACCCACGAGTACCTGTCGCTGACGCCCCACACCGTGATGCCGGTGCAGCGGGCCACGGCGAGGCAGGCCGTGGCGACCTTGCCGTACCACCGGGCCTGCTCCAGCACGTCGACGCGCTGGGCCTCGCCGGCGGCGGAGACGGGCACGCGCACGTCCAGCTCGGTGACCTCGACGTCGAGCCCCAGGTCGGCGAGCTGCTGCATCACGCCCTGGAGGCCGCCGGGGAACCCGTACTGCGAGGCGAGGTGCCCCTGGATGCCGAACCCGCCCACGGGGACCCCGTCGGCCTGGAGCTGCTTGACCAGAGCGACGTACGCGTCGACCTTGGGACCCGGCGTCTCGACGCCGAAGTCGTTGAGGAACAGCACCGCGTGCGGGTCGGCCTCGTGGGCCCAGCGGAACGCGTCGGCGACGACGCCGATGCCGAGCGCCTTGATGAACGGGTTCTCCTGCCGGGGCTGCCCCGAGTCGTCGAAGATCTCGTTGGCGACGTCCCACTGCGCCACCTTGCCGGCGTAGCGGCCGACGACGGCGCTGATGTGGTCGTGCAGGATCTGCCGGAGCTGGTCGGGCGCGAAGCTCCCCGACGTCAGCCAGGCGGGGTTCTGCGAGTGCCACAGCAGGTTGTGGCCACGCACGCGCTGGCCGTGGGCCTGGGCGAAGGCGACGACCTCGTCCATGGGCCCGAAGTCGAACGTGCCCTGGGACGGCTCGATCACCTCCCACTTGGCCGCGTTCTCGGGCGTGACGGAGCTGAACTGCTTCCCGACCAGGCCGGCCACGTCGGGGAGCTTCAGGGTGTCGTTGCCGCCCAGGTGCCCTCCACCGCCCACGGCAGCACCCACGAAGAACCCGTCCGGCGCGGCGTCGCGGAGGGCGGGTTCGAGGGAGACCGCTGAGGGGGCGGGCGAACTGGGTGGCGGGGTGTCGGCGGAGCCGTCGGAGCACCCGCCCAGACCGGTGAGCAGCAGCCCGAAGGCCGCCGCCGCGGCGATGGCCGCGAACGCCCGTGGCTCGCTCCCGGCGGGCAGGGGGAGGCGCCGCGTCACAGGGCGCGCACCGCGCCGACGACGCGCACGACCACGGGCACGCCGTCGACCAGCGGGGGCACGTCCTTGCGCGCCCGCACCGAGTCCACGTTCACCTGCAGCACCCAGTCGCCGGGGCCGCCGCGCTGCGCGAGGCCTACGCCGTTGACGCCGTGGACGTGCTCGAGGGCGTCCCGCAGCGCAGGCTTCGCGGCGCGAGCTGCGTCGATCGTCGCCATGGTCCACCTCCGTCGGTCAACCTCCATTGTCGCGCACGTGCGGCGGCCCTGGTGGCGGGGTGTCCGGAACCGCTCAGCGGTCGGTGCGGTTCTCCGTGTCGGGGTGCGAGCCCTGGCGCTCGTCGCGGTCGAGCGCGTCGATGGCCCGCATGTCGCCGTCGTCGAGCGTGAAGCCGAAGATGTCCGCGTTCTCGACGATGCGCGCCGGCGTCGCGGACTTGGGGAAGACGACGTCGCCGCGCTGCACGTGCCAGCGCAGCACGGCCTGAGCGGGCGTGACGCCGTGGCGGGCGGCGACGCCGGCGATCACGGGGTCGCCCAGCACGGCGCCGCGGCCGAGCGGCGACCACGCCTCCGTGAGGATGCCGTGCACGGCGTCGAAGGCCCGCACCTCGGCCTGCTGCAGGTACGGGTGGGACTCGACCTGGTTGACGGCGGGCACCACGGTGCCGCTCTCCAGCACGCGCGTCAGGTGGTCCGGCTGGAAGTTGGACACGCCGATCGCGCGCGCCCTCCCCGACGCGTAGATCTCCTCGAGCGCCGCCCACGCCTGCGTGTACAGCCCGACGGCGGGCAGCGGCCAGTGGATGAGGAACAGGTCCACGACGTCGAGGCCGAGCTCGTCGAGCGAGCGGTCGAACGCTGCGAGCGCGTCGTCGTGCGCGTGGAACGCGTTGTTGAGCTTGGTGGTGACGAACAGCTCCTCGCGCGGCAGCCCGCTCGCGGCGACCGCCTGCCCCACCTCACGCTCGTTGCGGTACATCTGCGCCGTGTCGACGTGCCGGTACCCGGCGTCGAACGCGCGCAGCACCAGGTCGCGCGTCTGCGCGGGCGCCAGCTTGTAGGTGCCGAAGCCGAGCTGCGGGATCGCGACGCCGTTGTTGAGGGTGAGGGCGGGGATGGTCACCGCACCATTCTCAGCGCAGCGTCACGCCGAGCGCCTCCAGGACGGCGTCGACCGGGTTGACGTACGTGAGGCCCGAGCCGTCCGGGCCGCCCGTCTCCGACCCGGCGAACAGCAGCCCCAGCGCCACGCCGTCCTCCCGGTACACGAGCGCGCCGGAGTCGCCGCCGCGCGAGAACGGCCCGTCGCCCGTCGACTCGACCTCGACCTGCCCGTCGAACGAGAGGACGCCCAGGTCGTCGCCGTACCCGACCAGCACGTCGTCGAGCTCGATCGCACTCACCCTGCCGTGCGTCAGCGACGTGGTGCGGCCCACCTTGGCCACCTGCTCGCCGCCGCGCGGGGCGGTCGTGGTGGTCACGCGGCCGACCGGGTACGTGGGGTCGGTCTCGACGCCGTCGTCGAGCAGGGCGATCGCGGCGTCGACGCGGTGCGGCTCCCCGGCCACGAGCGGGGACCAGCGCGCCAGGGTGCCGATGCGGTCGCGGGCGGCGCGCCCGCCGTCCGCGGGCCCGGGCTGCACGACGACGTCGCCCGGCGCCGCCTGCGCCGACCCGGCGAGCACGTGCCAGTTGGACAGGACGAACGTGCTGCCTTCGGCGGCGGGGTCGGCGACGAACGCGCCGAGGGTCCCGGCGGTGACGTCGACGTTCGCGACCGAGACGCCGGGCCGCAGCGGCCGCACCCGGCCCGTCTCCCCCAGCGACCGGGCGCTCACGACGGGCGGGCGGGGGCGCACGTCGGACAGAGTCCGGATGCGGCCGGTGCGGCGGACGTCCGCGCCGTCGCCGGCCTCGGCCGCGACCTTGCGTACGACGGCCCGGGCCGCGGGAACGCCCAGCCGGTAGCGGACGGCGACGGTGTGACCGCCGTCCTCGGTGGGGGCCAGGCCGAGGGAGAGCGTGGGGGCGCGCACCGCCTCGGACGGGGTGCCGTCGTCGGGCCCCACGCTCGACGCCATGACGGCGCCGTACCGCTCCGCGAGGTCACGCGCGAGCTCGCGGAGCTGCTCCTTCAGACGGCGTGCCTCGGCCAGGTCCAGTGCGGTCATGGGCCCGAGTGTGACGCAAACCACCCACATCGCCCGGCCCGGCGCGCCGCCCGCTCCCCGGGCGACAGCCGCTTCCACCCGGCGGGGCCCGGCGGATACCCTGGCCCGGCCGACGGGGGTTGCAGGGGGCGCCCCCGCACGAGCCCCGAGGACCACCATGTCGTTCGTACTGGTGGGGACGACGTCGTCGTCCCCTACTCCCGACGAGATCTGCGCTGCCCGCTGGTGGGCGCTCGACCACGACCACGAGGCGCTGCTGGCGCACCGCGTCGCCCGGTCCATGCAGGCGGACTGGGCCGAGCAGGCCGCGGCGGACGAGCGACTGGTCGCCCGCCACCGCGCCGCGGCGCTCGCCTTCTAGGCGGCCGCCAGCAGGCGCGACACCCGCGTGGTGCGCGCCCGGGCCGTGGCGAGCACCGCGAGCGCCAGGCCCACGACGCCCCACACGACCAGGCCGGTCACGGCTCCGCCCGTGCCGCCGACGCCGGGCACCACGATCGCCACGAGGGCGCGGCGGGCCGCGCCGATGGCGAGCTGGTCCGCGATCCCGTCGAGCCAGGACGGCACGGTGGCGATCACGCCCGTGGCGATGACCAGCACGGCCATGAGCAGCGAGATGCCGCGCGCGACGTCGCCGAGCCACAGCGTGAAGCCCTGGTGCAGCGCCACGAACACGAGGGAGACGAGCGCGCCGACCCCGATCGCGGCCGCCCAGCCTCCCGGCGACAGGTGCTCGACGCCGGCGAGGATGCCGCCGACGACGGCGCCGGTCAGCACGGACACCGCCGCCGGGACGGCGAGGTCGCCGACGGCGAGCTGCACGGCCCCGCGCGTCGAGCCGAGCGCGCGCCGCTTCGACGGACGCACCACGGTGGTCAGCCCGAGCGCCCCGAGCCACAGGGCGACGACGGCGAAGAGCGGCCCGGTGGAGCCGGTGTCCAGGGTGTCGTCGGTGGGCGCCTGCACGGGGTTCGCGACGACCGAGGCCAGGGTGGCGCGCTCGCCGTCGGAGTAGCTGGGCAGCTTGCTGACCGCCTGGCCGAGGCCGTCGGAGATCTGGCCCGCGCCGGTGGCGAGCTGCTTGGCGCCGTCGGCGAGACCGCCGGCCCCGGTCGAGACGCCGCCCGCGCCGGTGGCGAGCTGCCCCACCCCGGACGCGAGGCCCGACGCCCCGGTGGCCACCTGGCCGACGCCGCTGCTCAGCGACGACGCGCCGTCGGCGAGCTTCCGGGCCCCGCCCTGGAGCCCGGCGGCGCCGCTGGAGACCTGGCCCGCGCCGGCGGAGAGCTGGCCGAGCCCGGCCGAGAGCTGCTGCGCCCCGGACTGGAGCCCGCCCGCGCCCTGGGTCGCGGCGGCGCCGATCCCGCTGCCGACCGCGGTCAGACCGGGGTTCTTGGCGGTGCCGTCGCCGTGGACGATCCCGGCGAGGGCGTCGCGCGTCTGCTTGAGGCCAGCCAGCATGGTGCACCGCGTGTCGGTGGGCGCGGCCGCGCACAGGGCCGTGAGCTGGTCGATCTGCTGGGTCAGCCCGTCGGCGACCTGCTGCACGCCGGCCGCGTACCCGGCCACGCCCTGGGCCGCGCCCTGCAGCTGCGTCTGGAGCTGGCCGGCGCCGGCGGCGAGGCCGTCCGCCCCGGCCTTGCTCGCGGTGGCGCCGCTGGCGACCTGCGAGGCCCCCGAGGCGAGCTGGCCGGCGCCGTCGGCGAGCGACGACGCGCCGCTGGCGAGCCCGCCCGCGCCTGTAGCGGCCTGGCGTGCCCCGTCGGCGAGCTGGGCGGCGCCGTCGGCGGCCGAGGTGGCGCCGTCCTTGAGCTGGGCCGCGCCGTCGGCGAGCTGCGTGGCGCCGTCGGCCGCGGAGGTCGCGCCGTCCTTGAGCTGGGTGGCGCCGTCGGCGGCCTTGCCGAGCTGGTCGGCGAGCGTGTTGAAGCCCACCAGCACGTTGTCCACATAGGTCTGCGTGAGCGACGAGCTCATCACCGACGTCGCCGTCGCCGCGACCACGCGGGCCAGCACGGCGTCGGCCACGCGCCCGCCGGGCGGGGTGGCGACGTCGATGGTGGCCTGGTGGGCCGCCGACGGGTCGCTGCTGAACGATGTCGCGGCGGCCGAGAAGCCCTTCGGGATGGTGATGACGGCGGCGTAGGTGCCGTCGGCGAGGCCCGACCTCGCCGTGGCGGCGTTGGTGATCTCCCACTGATAGCTGGTCGTGGAGGCCGCGGCCGCCTTGACGGTCTGCGTGGTCGACGGCGCGACGCCGGACACGAGCCCGGCCGCGAGCTGCCGCCCGAGCGGCACGAGCTGCCCGTTCACGGTGACCGGCTGGTCGAGGTTGACGATCGCGGCGCGCACCGTGTCGAGGCGCGAGGCCGGGTTCCACAGGGCGGCGAGCAGCAGCCCGATCACCAGCAGGGGCAGCAGCGCGACGGCGGCGACGCGCCAGACCACCGGCCGCAGGGTCGTCGTGCGGGCGTTCACCGGGCCGCCTCCTTCTCGTCGATGGAGCTCGCCTTCTCGCCGGTCGAGCGTGTCGAGACCACCCCGACGGGGGAGGGAGGTTCCTTCCCGAGATCCACAGCGGTGTGCTGTGAAGACAACTGAGTGCTGTGGGTCTCGAAAAGGGATGCCGTCGGCGCGAGGTCCGCCGCGTCGTCCGGGCCTGCCGTGCCGACCAGCACCGCGACGCCGGCCTCCTGGGCCGCCGCGAGCGCCGACGCCAGGGCGTCCCGCTCGGCGCGGTCCGCGACCGCCTGCGCGTGCAGCACGACGACGCCGCGCGCCTTCGCCCGCACGGCCCCGGCCACCGACGCGGCCGCTCCGCCGTCGGCGGCGTCGACGACGGCCACGCGGCGGCGCACCGCCGAGGCCCGTTCGGGAAGCACCAGGCCGGCCGTCTTGACGGCGCCGTCGCTGATCCGCAGGCGCCCGGAGAGGCCGAGCAGCAGTGCGTCGACCGGCGCAGCCGAGTCGCCGCGCACGACGAGCGCACCGCCGTCGGGCACGCGGACGGTCAGCGGCCCGACCAGGGGACGCTCCGGCCCGTCGACCACGAGCCCGTGCGCCACGACGACGTCGGTCGACCCCGGCTCGGGCCAGTCGGCGAGCGCGAGCTCCTTGGCGAGCCCCTCGCCCTCGACGTCGAACCGGGGCAGCACGCGGTCGAGCCAGCGCGGGATGTACCAGGCGTGCTCGCCGAGCAGCGCCATCACGGCGGGCACCAGCACCATGCGCACGACGAACGCGTCGACGGCCACGCCGACCGCGAGGCCGAGCGCGATGGGCTTGAGGTTCATGTCGCCCTCGGGCACGAACGCCGCGAACACGGCGAACATGATGACCGCGGCGGCCGCGACCACGGGCGACGACGCCCGGAACCCGCTCAGCACGGCACGGCGCGCGCGGTCCTCGCCGCGGCCGTGCACGTAGTCCTCGCGCATGCGGGACACGAGGAACACCTCGTAGTCCATGGCCAGGCCGAACAGCACGCCCATGAGCACGATGGGCATGAAGCTGATGACGGGCCCGGTGCGGGTCACCTTGAGCGCGTCGGCCAGGAACCCGTGCTGGAACACCAGCGACACGACGCCGAACGCCGCGCCCACGCTGAGCAGGTACCCGAGCGACGCCTTGATGGGCACCCAGATCGACCGGAACACCATGGTCAGCAGCACCAGGCACAGCCCCACCACCACGATGCCGAAGGGGAGCAGCGCCGCCCCCAGCTTCGCGGACACGTCGATGCCGACGGCGGTGAACCCGGTGACCGCGATGGTCACGCCGTACCTCTGCTCGAGGTGCGGGCGCAGCGCGCGGATCTCGTGCACCAGGTCCTCGGTGGCGACCGACGTCGGGCCGCCCTCGGGGATCACCTGGATGATGCCGGTGTCCGCCGAGGCGTTCGGGGTGGCCAGCGGCACGTCGGCGACGCCCGGCAGGGCGCGGATCTCGTCGGCCATCGCGTTCATGAGGCCGACGGGGTCGGTGCTGGTGACGATCGAGCCGGTGACGATGAGGGGCCCGTTGAAGCCGGGGCCGAACTCGTCGGAGATGAGGTCGTAGGTGACGCGGGCGCTCGAGTCGCGCGGCAGCACGCCGGCGTCGGGCAGCGCGAGCCGCAGGCCCGTGGCGGGCCAGGCGAGCGCCCCGAGCGCGGCGACCACCACGACGATGGTGACGGCGGGCCAGCGCGTCACGCCCCGCACCCAGGCGGCGAAGACCCCGCCGCTCTGCGGCTCGCGCACCTTGCGGGCCTTGCGCGGCTTGCGGGGCTTGCGGGGCTTGGGCCGCAGCCGCTCCCCCGCGTACCCGAGCAGCGCGGGCAGCAGCGTGAGCGACACGAGCACCGCGACGCCGACGCCGCCCGCGGCGGCCACGCCCATGACCGTGAGGAACGGGATGCCCGCTACGCCCAGCCCCACCAGCGCGATCATCACGGTGAGGCCGGCGAACACGACGGCGGACCCGGCGGTCGCCGTCGCGCGGGCCACGGACTCCTCGACCGGGAGCCCCTCCTGCAGCTGGTCGCGGTGGCGGTGCACGATGAACAGCGCGTAGTCGATGCCGACGGCGAGGCCCAGCATCACGGCCAGCATGGGCGTGGTGGACCCGATCGTGGCCACGGAGGTCGCGGCGAACAGCAGCGCCATGCTGACGCCGACGCCCAGCAGCGCGTTGACGAGCGGCAGCCCCGCTGCGACGAACGACCCGAGCGTCAGCATCAGCACCACGAGCGCCACGACCAGGCCGAGGCCCTCGATCGCGGAGATCGCCGGGAACTCGGTGGCGAACAGCTGGCCGCCCAGGCTGGCCCGGGCCCCGTGGGGCAGCGCCGCCTGGAGCTGGTCGGCCTCGTGCTGCAGGGCCGACTTGGTGGAGGCGTGGATCGAGCCGAGGTCTCCGTCCATCTGGACCTGGAGGATGGTCGCGGTGCCGGCGCCGTTGGTGGACGCCTTGAGCGTGGTGTCGTACGGCGACGTCACGGCGGCCACCTGGTCGATGGCGCCGAACGCCTTCACGGCCGCCTCGACGGGTGCCTTCACGTCGGCGTCGCCGATCTTGCCGCCGTCGGGGGCGACCACCACGACCTGGGCGGACACACCGCTGACCTGCGGGAACGTGGCGGCGAGGCGGTCGAGCGCCTGGTTGGCCTCGGTGCCGGGGATGGACACGGAGTTGTCGAGGGGCTGCATCACCAGCGCGGCAGCACCGCCGGCGACGGCGAGCACCGCGATCCACAGGATCACGACGAGCCGTCGGGCCCGGAACGCCCAGCGGCCTAGCTGGTACAGGACGGAGGACATACGTCTCCCTCGAGAGCGACGGCGCGGTTTGATACACGACTGTATCCGATACAGGACCGCATTCGATACCCTGGGAGCATGACCGAGGCCCCCGTCTCCGCCCGGCGCGAACGCACGCGCGAGCGCCTGCTCGACGCCGCCGCCCAGGTGTTCGCGGCGCTCGGCTTCGGAGCGGCGTCCGTCGAGGCGATCACGGACGCCGCAGGCTTCACCCGCGGCGCGTTCTACTCGAACTTCGAGAGCAAGGAAGAGCTGTTCCTCGCCCTCACGGACCGGCAGGCGCGCGCCCACATCGCGGCGCTCGAGGTCGCCGTCGCCGGGCTGGGCGGCGACGTCGTGCACGACCGCCACGTGGACCGCAGCGCGATCCGCACCGTGCTCGGCATCGTCACGGAGGGCAAGGCGCCCGAGGCGCGCTGGCACGTGGTCAACGTCGAGTTCGAGCTGCTCGCGATGCGCGACCCGGCCATCGCGGCCGCGTGGCGCACGCAGCAGCGCACCCTGCGCGCCGAGCTCGCCGAGGCGCTCACACGCCTGCTCGCACCCCTCGGCCTGCGGTTCGCCACCGACGCCGACGTCGCCGTCGAGCTGCTGCTCGGCACCTACGAGGCCGCGGCGCGCGACGCCTACGTGGCCGGAAGCGACGTCCCGGACCCGCGTGCGCTCGAGGCGCTCGTCGACCTGCTGATCACGGAGGCGTGAGGGTCAGCGGTCCCGCTCGGCGATCCGGGCCAGCATCGCGTTGTACTCCTCGAGCTCGAGGTCCCCGTCGCGGTCCGCCTTGCGGTCCTGGCGGCGGGCCTCGCGCTCGTCGGACCGGGCCCACAGCACTGCCACGGCCACCGCGAGGGCAAGCGTGGGCAGCTCGCCGATGCCCCAGGCGATGTCGCCGCCGCGCTGCTGGTCCTGGATCGCCGTCAGGCCCCAGGGGCGGCCGGTGTTGCCGTACCAGCTCGCCGCGAGCAGCGACGTCTGCATGGTGAGAGCCACGCCGAAGAACGCGTGGAACGCCATCGTGGCGAACAGCAGGATGATGCGGGCCGGGAACGGCGGCCGCTGCGGCCCGGGGTCGATGCCGATGAGCGAGTTCGCGAACAGGTACCCGGCGAGCGTGAAGTGCACGACCATCCACACGTGCCCCACGTGGGAGCGCAGCGACCAGTCGAGCAGCGGCGTGAAGTAGAAGACCAGCATGCCGACCACGAAGATCGCACCCGCCACCAGGGGGTTCGCCACGATGCGACCCCACCGGGAGTGCACGAACCCGAGCACCCACTCGCGCGGGCCGCGCGACCCGTCGCGTCGGCCCGGCACGGCGCGCAGCAGCAGAGTGACCGGGGCGGCGAGCACCAGCAGCATCGGCACGAGCAGCGCCAGCACCATGTGCTGCACCATGTGGGCGCTGAACATGACCTCGCCGTACACGGTGGGGGCGCCGTTGGTGTCCCACACGACCACGGCGATGCCCACGCACCACGACACGGCGCGCATCACGGGCCAGGCGTCGCCACGCCGGCGCAGCCGCACCACCCAGGTGAGGTAGACGACGACGGCGGCGAAGCACGCGAACGTGAACAGCGGGTCCAGGCGCCACTCGGTGAGCCAGCGCGACCCGCTGAGGTACGGCGGCAGCGCCGAGCCGGTCAGCTGGTAGGCCGGCGACGTGTCGAGGGGCACGTTGTCGTTGACCGGCGGCGCGGACGCCGCGAGCGCCACGGCCACGCCCATGACGGCGCCCATGACCAGCAGCTCGACGGCGGCGAGCCGCGCGAAGGCCCGGCCGGGGGTGGCCCGCCCGTCGTGGACACGGGCGATCACGTGGCGCCGGTGCAGCCACCCGAGCGTCCCGAGGCCGGCGAGCAGCACGGCCTTCGTGACGAGCAGCCACCCGTACCGGGTCTGCCACAGGTCCGACGGCGACCCCACGCGGATCCAGGCGGACACGACGCCGGAGAACCCGACGGCGAGCAGGCACCAGGTCGCGACGACGGAGAACCGCGGGATGGCGGTGGCCCACACCGGCCGGTCGGGGCCTCGCTGCACCGCCGTCTCGCCGCGCGCCGCCAGGCGGCGGTGGGCCAGGGCCAGCACGGCGATCGCCCCGAGGCCGCCCACCCACAAGGCGGCTCCCACGAGGTGCATGTACATGGCGCCGGTGGCGAGCACGTGGTTCGCCGCCCCCGCCGCGTGGCCCGTCGAGGCCTGGTAGGCGAGCGCCGCGAGCGGCAGCACGGTGACCCAGAGCGCCCCCACGGCGCTGCGTACCAGGAGGGCGGCGGCCGAGGTCAGGGCGGCGAGGATCGCGATCTTCAGGCCGGTGCGCCCCAGGTCGATCTGCGTGACGTACTGCCACAGCCCGGAGCCGAACCCCGGGGAGTCGAGCGGGGTGGCGGCGGCGTCGGCGTAGCCGAGCACCAGGCCCCCGACGCCGGCCAGGCCCCACACGGCGCCCGAGACCCCGGCGGTCGTCAGCGCCGTGCGCTGAAGCCGGCCCGGCCCCACGAAGGCGGCGGCCGCCAGCAGCGACCCGAGCGTGAGCGCCGCACCGAGGTTGGTGAGCACGTTCACCACCGGCTGCCCCCAGCGCACCACGGCGCCCGGGTCGGAGAACCCGCCCAGCGCCAGGAACGCCTGCGTGTACGCCCCGGCGGCGAGAGCGGCACCGATCGCGACGACGACGGCGATCGGCCCCGCCCAGACGAACCACCACGGCCGGGTGGGGGCCGGCGTCGTGGCGGTGGCGGGGGCGGTGGTGCTCGCTGTCACGCGACCAGGGTAGGCGTGCCGCCTGGCCCCACGGGCCAAACCCTGGCGGGCGTGCATCACGTCCCCGCCTCGGGCGCACCTCTCAGGTGGCCCGCGGACGCGCGCCGCTCAGAGCCAGACCAGCCCCCGCGCGGGTTCCTCGAGCACCTTCGCGACGTCGGCAAGGAACCGCGAGCCGAGCTCCCCGTCCACCAGGCGGTGGTCGAAGCTCAGCGACAGCTGGGTGACCCAGCGCGGCTTGATCTTGCCCTTGTGGACCCACGGCTGCTGACGGATGGCGCCGAAGGCCAGGATGGCCGCCTCGCCCGGGTTGAGGATCGGCGTGCCGGTGTCGATCCCGAAGACACCCACGTTGGTGATCGTGATGGTGCCGTCGGACATGCCCGCGGGGGTGGTGCGGCCGGCTCGCGCGGTCGCCGTAAGGTCGGCGATCTCCCGGGCGAGGTGGATCAGGTCGAGGCGGTGGGCGTCCTTGATGTTCGGGACCACCAGGCCTCGCGGGGTCGCCGCAGCGATCCCGAGGTTCACGTAGTGCTTGTAGACGATCTCCTGGGCGGCGTCGTCCCAGCTCGCGTTGATCTCCGGGTGCCGGTTGACCGCCGTGAGGACGGCCTTCGCGGCGATCAGCAGCGGGGTGACACGCACGCCGGAGAACTCGCGGTCCTCCTTGAGCGCCGCCACGAGCTTCATGGTCTTGGTGACGTCGACCGTGTGGAACACGGTCACGTGCGGCGCGGTGAACGCGCTCGCGACCATCGCCTCGGCGGTGCGCTTGCGCACGCTCCGCACGGGCACGCGGGTGCGGCGGCCGTCCGGCGACACCGACCCGGACTCCAGCCACGGCTGGTCGTCGTCGGCGTAGGTGGCGAGCACCTGCGGCTTGGCAGCCTCGGCGTGCGCGACGACGTCCTCTCGGGTCACGATGCCGCCCGGGCCCGTGGGCAGCACCGACGCGAGGTCGACGCCCAGGTCCTTGGCCAGCTTGCGCACCGGCGGCTTGGCGAGCACGCGGCCGTGCGAGGCGGTGCTGCCTGGGGTCGCGGGCACCGAGATGGCGCCCCCGTCGGGGGCGACGCGGTCCTCCACGAGTGCCCTGGCCGTGCCACGGCGGGGTTCGCCGCTCGCTGGCACGGACACGGGGGCTTGGGTGGCGGCAGGGGCCGGGGCCGGCTTCGGGGCCGGGGCGACCGGCGCCGGAGCCGGTGCGGGGGCCGGGGCCGGGGCCTCAGCGGCCGGGGCGCCGCGGCGGCGGCGTCGGGCCGGGGCGCCGTGCTCTGCCGTGCCGTACCCGACCAGCACGGACCCGGAGCCCTCGGCTGCCGCGTCGGCCGGGGCCGCCGGCGACTCCGCCGCGGGCTCCGCACCGGTCGAGACCTCGATGATCGCCGTGCCGACGTCGACCGTCGACCCCTCCTCGACCAGCAGCGCGACGACCGTGCCGGCCCACGGGGACGGCAGCTCGACGAGCGACTTGGCGGTCTCGATCTCGACCACCACCTGGTTGACGGCGATGGTGTCGCCGGGCTTGACGCGCCACTCGACGATCTCGGCCTCGGTGAGGCCCTCGCCGACGTCGGGCAGGGGGAAGCGCTGCGTGCTCACGTGTGCTCTCCGGTCTCTCAGTACGCCAGCGACCGGTCGACCGCGTCGAGGATGCGGTCCACGGAGGGCAGGTAGTCGTGCTCGAGCTTCGCGACCGGGTACGGCGCGTGGAACCCGCCGACGCGCAGCACGGGCGCCTCGAGGTGGTGGAACGCCTCCTCGGTCACGCGGCTGACCACCTCGGCGCCGATGCCGTGCGCCGACGGCGCCTCGTGGATCACCACGCAGCGGCCGGTGCGGCGCACGCTCGCGACGACGGCCGGGATGTCGAGCGGCGAGATGGCGCGCAGGTCGACCACCTCGGCGGACGTGCCCTCGGCGGCGAGCGCGTCGGCGGCCTTGAGCGCCGTGGCGACCGTCGGGCCGTACGCGACGAGCGTGACCTCGGTGCCGGAGCGCACGACGCGCGCGGTGTCCAGCACGCCGGGGGCCGGCGGGGCGGCCAGGTCGACCGCGCCCTTGGACCAGTAGCGGCCCTTGGGCTCCATGAAGATCACCGGGTCGGGGCTGGCGATCGAGGCGCGCATCATGTCGTACGCGTCATGCGGCGTCGACGGCGACACGATGCGCAGGCCCGCGGTGTGCGCGAAGAGCGCCTCGGGCGACTCGGAGTGGTGCTCGACCGCCCCGATGCCGCCGCCGAAGGGGATGCGGATCACGACGGGCACGGTCAGCTTGCCGCGCGAGCGGTAGTGCATCTTGGCGAGCTGGGTGGTGATCTGGTCGAACGCCGGGAACACGAACCCGTCGAACTGGATCTCGCAGACGGGCCGGTAGCCGCGCAGGGCCAGGCCGATCGCCGTGCCGACGATGCCCGACTCCGCCAGGGGCGTGTCGACCACGCGGTCCTCGCCGAACTCGGCCTGCAGGCCGTCGGTCACGCGGAACACGCCGCCCAGCCGGCCGACGTCCTCGCCCATGACCAGGACCTTGGGGTCCTCGGCCATGGCGTTGCGCATGCCGAGCGTGAGGGCCTTGGCGAACGCGAGGGTCTGCACGTCGCGCTGCGCCGTCGTCTGCGCCGTCCGCTCCGTCGTCGTCGTCATCGCGAGGCCTCCGTCTCGTCCTCGTACTCCGCGAACCACGCGCGCTCCTCGGCGACCGTGGCGTGGGGGGTGGCGTACACGTGCTCGAACAGGGCCTCGGTGGGCGGGGCGCCCAGCTCGCGGGTCTCGGTGCGGATGCGCTCGGCGAGCACCTCGGCGTCAGCCTCGACGGCCGCGAACCAGGCCTCGTCCCACAGGCCCTCGGCCTTGAGGAGGGCCTCGAGCCGCTCCAGCGGGTCACGCCGGCGCCAGTACTCCTCCTCCTCGCGCTCGCGGTAGCGCGTCGGGTCGTCCGACGTCGTGTGCGCGCCCATGCGGTAGGTGAAGGCCTCGATGAGGGTGGGGCCGCCGCCCGAGTGCGCCCGCTCCAGGGCCTCGAGGGTGACGGCGTAGCAGGCGAGCACGTCGTTGCCGTCGACGCGGACGCTGGGGATGCCGTAGCCGAGCCCGCGGTCCGCGAACGGCACCTTGGCCTGCCGGGTGGTGGGCTCCGAGATGGCCCACTGGTTGTTCTGAAGGTAGAAGACGACCGGCGAGTCGTTGACCGCCGCAAAGACCATCGCCTCATGGACGTCGCCCTGCGACGTGGTCCCGTCGCCGAAGTACACGGCCACGGCGGCGTCGCGCGTCGGGTCACCCGTGCCGACCAGGCCGTCCCGCTGGATGCCCATGGCGTACCCGGTGGCGTGCAGCACCTGCGAGCCGAGCACCAGCGTGTACAGCTGCACGTTGTGCTCGGCCGGGTCCCAGCCGCCGTGGTCCTGGCCGCGGAACAGGCGCAGGCGGTCGACCGGGTCGACGCCGCGCACGTGGAGCACGCCGTGCTCGCGGTAGCTCGGGAACACGTAGTCCTGCGGGGCCAGGGCGTACGCGGAGCCGACCTGCGCCGCCTCCTGGCCCCTGGCCTGCGCGAACAGGGCGAGCTCGCCCTGGCGCTGCAGCGCGGTGGCCTCGTCGTCGAACCGGCGGGTCAGCACCATGTCCCGGTACATCGCCCGCAGGTCGTCGCCCTCGAGGTGCGCGACGCGGGCGCGGTAGCCCGCGTTCTCAGGGGTGTCGACGCGCGCGCCGACGGGGTCGAGGAGCTGGATCAGCCCCTCCTCGCCCGTTGCCTGGTCCACCACGAGAACTCCTTCCGACGGAACCTACGGTCTCGTAGCCTACGCAAGCGTAGGTTCCGCGCAAGGTGCGATGGTGCCCCAGACGGACCCAACGTCCGTCGGGCTCGTTTGTGGGGTTCCGACAAGAAGGGCGGTCAGCCCGCGGCGATCCAGCCGGCGGCCACGGCGAGGAACGCGTCGTTCGCCTCGACCTCGCCGATGCTCACGCGCAGCCCGTCGCCGGCGAACGGGCGCACCAGCACCCCGGCCGCCCGCGCCTCGGCGGCGCGCTCCATCGTGGCGTCCCCGAGCGGGAACCACACGAAGTTGGCGTGCGACTCGGGCAGGTCCCAGCCCTGGTCACGCAGCGCCGCGACGACGCGAGAACGCTCCGCCACCAGCGCCTCGACGCGGGCCATGAGCTCGGCCTGGGCCTCCGGGCGCAGCGAGGCGAGCGCGGCCGCCTGCGCCACGTGCGAGACGCCGAACGGCGTCGACACGGCCCGGATCGCGTCCGCGAGCCGCGGCGACGCGACGGCGTACCCGACGCGCAGCCCCGCGAGCCCGTAGGCCTTGGAGAGCGTGCGCAGCAGCACCACGTTCGAGTACCGCTTGACCAGGTCGACGCCGTCGGGCGCGGACGGGTCGCGCACGAACTCCAGGTACGCCTCGTCCACCACCACCATGACGTCGGCCGGCACGGCGGCGAGCAGCTCCTCGAGCTCCTCCGCGTGCACCACCGGACCGGTCGGGTTGTTCGGCGTGCACACGAGGATCACGCGCGTGCGGGGCGTCACGGCGGCGGCCATGGCGGGCAGGTCGAGCCGCCCGTCCTCGTGCACCGGCACCGTCACGGACTTCCCGCCGGCCACGGCGACCGCGATCGGGTACGCCTCGAAGGAGCGCCACGGGAACACGACCTCGTCCCCGGCGTCGACGACGGCGGAGAGCAGGTGTGCCAGCACGGCCACCGACCCGTTGCCCACTACGACCTGCTCCGGGTCCACGCCGACGTGCTGCGCGAGCGCCGCGACGAGGTCGCTGGCGTACATGTCCGGGTACCGGTTGGTCTCCGAGGCAGCCCGCGTGATCGCCTCGACCACGGACGGCAGGGGCCCGTACGGGTTCTCGTTCGACGACAGCTTCCACAGATGCTCGCCGGGCGCGGGGCGGGCCCCGGGCACGTAGGGCGGCAGCGCCTCGACGGCGGGGCGCAGGCGGACGGTGTCTGACGTGCGGTCCTGGGCTGTCTCCACGGCGCTCAGCATGCCACGATGAGGTGCATGAACTTCGTCGTGCGTGTCCTGGTGAGCGCCCTCGCCCTCTGGGTGACCAGCCTGGTCATCCCTCGTCGTTTCGACATCGTCGACAACGGGACGGCGCTCGGCACCGTGATCGCCGTCGTCGTGGTGGCCCTGATCTTCAACCTGGTCAACTCGATCATCCGGCCGATCGTCAAGGTGCTGTCCCTCCCCCTGTACCTGCTGACGCTGGGCCTGTTCAGCCTGGTGGTCAACGCGGCGATGCTCTGGCTGACGACGTGGATCACGCAGCACTGGTTCACGCACCAGCACTGGGGCATCGCGGTGCACGGCGGCTTCTGGTCGTACGTGCTCGCCGCGCTGATCCTGGCGATCCTCCAGGTGATCATCGGGGCCTTCGCGCCGAAGCGGCACCGCTGACCTCGGCGGGCGCGGTCCGCACCGCGTAGAAGCGGGTCTGCGCGGACCCGCCCTGCAGCAGCGGCTCGATCCGCCCGACGACGTCGTCCACCTGCGCGCTCCCGCTCGCCCGCGCGAGCGCGAGGGTGCGCAGGTGCGTCGGCACGGAGTGCGCGGGGATGCTCGCGGTCGCGCGCCGGTCCACGGGGTCCGACGACGCCCCCAGCCGCCGGGTCACGGTGACCCGGTCGGGGCTGCGCGGGTTCCGGGCGGCGGGCCTCCCGTCGGTGGCGGACACGAGCTCCTCCTCGTTCTCGAGGTTGAGCACGGGCACCCCCGCCGGGCTCGTGAAGGTCGCCGTGGGTGAGCCCGCCGTGACCACGGCGCCGACGGGGTGCCGCGCGGTGAACGACGGCGTCGCCGCGAGCGCCATGGCGGCGATCCCGCCCAGGCTGTGCCCGACGAGCACCACGCGCTCGCCGGGTCGGGCGCCGGCGTCGTCGAGCGCCTGCTCGACTCCTGCGGAGACGTCGGCTGCCTGGTGCGCCATGAGGTCGAGGTCGGTGACGCCGTCGAACGGGTCGGTGGCGCTGGCCAGCTGCTGGGTGCCGGGGATGAGCACGGTCCACGTGACGGAGCCGTCGTCGTGCGTGACACGCTCCAGGCCGAGCGTGCCCTCGGGAAGCCCGGCGGGGCCGCCGGTGAGGGCGTCGACGCGGGTGAGTGCCTCGTCGATGCTGCCCGACGGCGCCTCGGGCCACGCGGCGGCGTCACGCGGGCGCACCTCGTCCACGGTCGCGGGGGTGCGGCGCACGAGCTCGCGCAGCAGCGCGCTGAGCGCCCGGGCCCCACCCGTGACGGAGAGGTCGCCGCCGGACCGGACCGGCTGCGCGGCGGCCACGCCCAGGCCGACGCCCGCGACCGCCTCGTCCGCCAGCGACGCGGCGTGGTGGGCCAGGAGCCCCTCGCCGGCGCTCCGTGCTGCGGAGAACCATCGGCGCACCCAGCCGCCGCTCGCGCGGTCGGCGAGCCACACGGCGCCCGCCGCTCCTGCCGCCCAGAGACCAGAACCCGGGCGCATCGCGAGCGGCGCGGCGAGCCGGAACCCCACCTCGGCCCCCACCACGGTGACCAGCGCCCCCACAGCACGCTCGGCGGCGGACTCGCCGTGCTCGTAGAGCCCCGCCGCTCGCAGCAGGCGCATGGCGAGACGAGAGCACGCGTCGGCGTCGCCGCCCAGGCGGTGGGCGAGATCCCGGGCCTGTCCCGCGAGCGCGCGGCCGAGCGCCGCGTCTCCGGGTCCGGCGCCGAGCCCGCCGGACCCCGCCGCCGTCCACGCCTCACGCTCGAACGCGAACGCCGCGCACCCCGTCCTGAAAGCGGCGGCCCGCAGCTCGTCCGCCGCCCGGCTCGCGTGGGTCGCCGCCACCCGGACGGCCCCGGCGTCGACGGACGCGAGCGGCCTGCCACCGGTCACCTGCACGGTGTCCACGGCGTCGCTCATGAGGCCGCTGCCCCCCGGTGCGCGAGCCGGACCGCGGCGACCCGCATCTCGTCGACGTCCCGCCCCCGACGCCGTACGCCCGCGACCAGATCACCGAGCCGTGCCCGGAACGCGACCCCCGCCGGCGAGTCCCACGGCAGCGCCGCCGCCTGGGCGAGCCCGCCGAGCGCCTCCCCGATCGCTGCCTGCGCCGCACCCAGGTCCGGCGACGCCCCGTCGCCTCCGAGCACCCCGTCCGTCATCGCATCCCCCTCGCCGTCGTCGCACCACTGCCCGGCGACGCTAGGAGCCCGCGAGCGCCCCGATCCGGCGCCACCGGGCGACCTGTGCACCACGCCGCGAACCCCCGCCGGGGCGCAGCGTCGCCGGGCTGAGGCGTCGACGGACAGCCCCGGGCCGGTCCGGGATGCCGTGGGAGAATCGGGCCCGTGACCTCCCCCGCGCAGCCCGCACCGTCGACCACCGCCGCCCGCGTCGCCCTCGCCGACGTCACCCCGCCCATCGCCCTGGGCCCCCTCGACGGCCGCTACCGTGCCGCCGTCGCGCCGCTGGTCGACCACCTGAGCGAGGCCGCGCTCAACCGTGCGCGCATCCACGTCGAGGTCGAGTGGCTGGTCACGCTGTGCAACGAGGCCGTCGTGCCGGGAGCGCCCGTGCTCACCGACGCCGAGGTCGCCTACCTGCGCCAGATCCCCGCGACGTTCGGCGCGGACGAGATCGCGGAGCTCGCCGCCATCGAGCGCGAGACCGTGCACGACGTCAAGGCCGTCGAGTACTTCATCAAGCGCCGCATCGCGAAGGCCCCCGAGGTGCTCGGCACCACGAGCCTTCCGGCAGCGAGCGAGCTCGTGCACTTCGCGTGCACCAGCGAGGACATCAACAACCTCTCCTACGCGCTCATGGTCGCGGGCGCGATCCGCGAGGTGTGGCTGCCCGCCGCGTCGGCGCTGACCGAGCAGATCGCCGACATGGCGCGCGAGCTCGCCGACGTGCCGATGCTGAGCCGCACGCACGGCCAGCCGGCCACCCCCACCACGCTCGGCAAGGAGCTCGCGGTGCTCGCGCACCGCCTGCGCCGCCAGCTGCGCCGCGTGGGCCAGGCCGAGTTCCTGGGCAAGCTCAACGGCGCGACCGGCACCTACGGCGCCCACGTCGTCGCCGTCCCTGGCGCCGACTGGCCGGCCGTCAGCAAGGCATTCGTCGAGGGCCTGGGCCTCACCTGGAACCCGCTGACCACGCAGATCGAGTCGCACGACTGGCAGGCCGAGGTCTACGCCGACGTCGCCCGCTACAACCGCATCCTCCACAACCTCGCGACCGACGTGTGGACGTACATCTCGATGGGCTTCTTCACCCAGATCCCCGTCGCCGGGGCCACCGGGTCGAGCACTATGCCGCACAAGGTCAACCCGATCCGGTTCGAGAACGCCGAGGCGAACCTCGAGATCTCGTGCTCGCTGCTCGACACGCTCGGCGCCACCCTGGTGACGTCCCGCATGCAGCGCGACCTCACGGACTCGACCACGCAGCGCAACATCGGCCCGGCCTTCGGCCACTCGCTGCTCGCCATCGACAACGTGCAGCGCGGCCTCAAGGCGCTGCACGCCAACGCCGACCTCATGGCCGCCGACCTGGACGAGAACTGGGAGGTGCTCGGCGAGCCCATCCAGTCCGCCATGCGCGCCGCGTCCGTCGCGGGCGTGCCCGGCATGGAGAACCCGTACGAGCGCCTCAAGGACCTCACGCGCGGCCAGCGCGTCGACGCCGCCCGCATGCGCGAGTTCATCGGCACGCTCGGCCTGCCGTCCGACGTCGAGGCGCGCCTCGCGGCCCTGACCCCGGCGTCGTACACCGGCCTGGCGTCGCGCCTGGTCGCCGACTACCTGGGCTGATCAGCCCGGCAGGTCCTCCGGGCGCTTCGCGGCGTGCTCGCCGCGGAGCAGCCCGGTGGACTGGCCCACCTCGATGAGGTATCCGTCGGGGTCGCGCAGGTAGCAGCGCACCTCGGCGCCGCGGTCCAGCGGCTCCGTGAGGAACTCGGCCCCCAGCGCCGACCACGCCTCGTAGCAGGCCCGGGCGTCGGCGACCCGCAGGTTCATGAACGTGGACACCGTGTCGCCCTGCACGTGGTCGACCACCGAGATCTCGGGCTTGTCCGGGGTGGGTCCGCCGCCGGGGTTCATGATCACCCACGAGTTCGCCAGCCGGACGATGCAGGGGTTCTCCTCGACGACGACGGTGCCGCCCAGCACGCGCGAGTAGAAGTCCCGCGACCGCGCGACGTCGCGCACCGTGAGGAACTGGGTCACCAGGATCCCATCGGCCGGTGCGGGCAGCCCAGCCGCCGCGACCCCGACGCCGGGCGGTGCCGGGTCGAGCCGGCGGCGCAGCAGGCAGAACACGTTGCCCTCGGGGTCGGCGAGCACGTGCCACGGGGCGTCCGCCGGCTGCCCGATGTCGGTGGGCCGCGCGCCGAGGCGCAGCAGCCGCTCGAGCTCGGCGTCCTGGTCGCGGTCCGTGGGGTTGACGTCGATGTGCAGCCGGAGCTTGCCGGGCGTGGGATCGGGGTGCGGGCTGAGGATGATGGTCGGCTGCGCCCCTCCGAACCCCTCGCGAGGCCCGATCTCGATGGCGCCGTCCTCCCGGTCGAGGATCACGAAGTCGAGCACCTCGCACCAGAACCGCGCGAGCACCTCGGGGTCCCGGCAGTCGAGCACCAGCTCACCGATCCGGCATGCCATCGTCAGCACCAGCCCTTCCGTCGCGGGGTTCCCCTGGGACCGTAGCGAAGCGAGCGCCCGACGGCGACCCCTCAAGCGCACTTGTCCCAAAATCGGGCAAAGGGTTCACATCGTGCGCATCCGCGCCTAGGGTGGGCGGCGCCCGGGCCGTGACGGAGCGGCCCCCCGAGACCCTGGGAGGCGATCCAGATCTGGTATCTCCCCGACCTCTACACGCACCACCCGATGGTCGCCGGCTTCTACGTCGCGCTCGCTGGCGCCGGCCTGATCGTGCTGGTGCTCGGCGCGATCCTCATGGTCGGGAACGCCTGGGCGCGGCTCGGCGCCCTGGTGGTCGGCCTGGCCTCCCTCGGCTACGGGTCGTACCTGTACTTCCTGAAGCCGCACAACCTCGCGTACGACTACTACCTGCTGATCGCCCCGGGGCTGGTCGTCATCGCCCAGGTCACCGGTGCGATCGTGCGCCGCTACCGCGCGACGCCGCGCGCCGAGGGCGTCGAAGCGCTCGAGACGCTCGGAGCCCCGGCCACCGCCTGAACCCGCCGGTCGCACGGCCCCGTGACGGTCCGCCCGGACCGTGGCGGCGCCGTCGTCGCGCCACGGCGTTACCGTGGGATGACGTCACAGGAGGTGGATCCATGAGCATCACCAGCCAGGAGCCCACGGCCGACAACCAGGTCCCAGAACCCGAGAGCTTCGTCGAGCAGATGATCCGCGCAGCCCACGGCGAGCAGGGCGCACACCCCTGCGACGACCCGGACCTCACCGGCGAGGACCGCTTCGACGCAGGCTGAGCCGGTCCGCTCCCGCACGTCTCGACTGGTCAGGGGCTCGGGCTTCCGAGCCCCTGGGTGAATTCGCCCTGTTTGCCCTGAAAGGTCTCCCGCGGCGGGCACGCCGCCCCTACGCTGTGCGCCACCTGGGCTGCCCATCGCAGCCCCCTCTGCGAGAGGTGTGCGCACCATGTGGTACCTGCCTGAGCTCTTCCGTGAGGACGCGACGTACGCGACCTACATCGTCGCGCTGATCGTCGCCGGACTCCTCACGATCATCATGGGCTCGCTGAACTCGGGCATCTCCTCGATCCGCCGCCTCGGCACCGTGCTGCTCGGGCTCGTGTTCCTCGGCTACGGCGCGTACCTGTACCTGTTCCTGCCGTCGAGCTACTTCATCGCGTACTACGTGTTCCTGCTGCCGATCGTGGTGGTGGTGAACGTGGTCCGGGCGATGAACACGAAGCGCCGCGCGGAGGCGGCGGAGGCTGGCCCTGCCGCGCCGGTCACGGAGAACCCGGCGATCTTCAAGGCGTGACGACGCGCTGCCAGCCGCCGGATCTTGGAGAACACCCACCGGCTGATCTTGTGCCGCTCGCAGGAGCGCGACACGGATCCTCTCTCGGCGTCCTCGGGCCAGTGCGCGATCGCTCACCTCACGTCTGCGGGCACCTGGTTGAAGCCCATGCCCGAGACGAACACGCAGGCCAAGTGCCCACGATGTCCTGAGACTTCACATCGAACGGACGGCGTAGGCGTCCGAGAGCGGCAAGGCCGACGCGGGCGTCGTCATGCGCCCAGGGTATCGACGGGCCTACCGGGGACCGGTGTGCGCGCCTGCCCGCGCGTCGTCCGCAGGGCGCCGCCCGAGCAGCACCCCGCCCAAGGCGGAGGCCGGCCAGCTGAGGACCCAGAACCACATCGCCCATTCGGCGTTCGCCATCAGTGCCAGCGGGATCGACAGCAGGAACACGACAGGCACCACGAGGTTGTTGAACGCGGTCAGCCGGAAGAGCGCCGGGCCGACGTCGGGGCCCATGAGCCCGGCGCGGTAGGCGTAGGCCCACAGCCACGTCGCCGTGAGGCCGAGCACGACGACGAGCCCCGCGTAGAGCGAGACGGCCACCGGGTCGGGGGCGTGCTCGCTGAGCAGACTGGTCGGGAACGGCACGAGCGCGACGAAGAACAGGAAGGCGAGGTTGATCCACACCAGCCGCGTGTCGAAGCGCTCGATCGCGAGGAACTTGCGGTGGTGGAACACCCAGTTCACGGCCACGATCGCGAAGCTCAGCGCGTAGCCCAGGTACTGCGGCCACAGCGCGAGCACGGCCGAACCCACGCTCTGCCCCGGCTCGATGTCAGGCACGCGCAGCTCCAGCACGAGCAGCGTGATCGCGATCGCGAAGACGGCGTCCGAGAAGAACACGATCCGGTCCGTGTCGTTCCCGGTCGCGAAGAGGCGGCGCTGGCGCTGGGCGGCGGTCTCGGGCGGTCGCACGCCGTGATCCTGCGGTGTCGGCTCACTCACGCGCGCACCCTATCGCCGCTGGGCGGGGGCGCGGCTGCGCCGACCGCCAGGACGAGGACGGCGCGGAGGGGCTGGTCACGCCTCGCACCGCAACGACGAGCCGGGCCGCTCAGACCTCCGCCGATTCCCTCCGGCGGGATCAACGGACTCTCGACGTCGCGGGTCTCCCGCATGGCCACCGACCTCGACGAGCAGGTCGACGCGTCCCGCCATCACGACCGGCCCGGTTGGCACGGTGGTTGGCAACTTGGTTGGCAACCCCTTCAGAACCCGAGGCAAAGCAAAAGCCCCTGATCAGGTGAAATACCTGATCAGGGGCTGTGGTGCGCTCGAAGGGATTCGAACCCCCAACCTTCTGATCCGTAGTCAGATGCTCTATCCGTTGAGCTACGAGCGCGTGGCCTGCGCATCGGGGTTTCCCCCGGCTGACCGGCCGTCGGAAACACTACACGGAGTCTGGAGAGTTCCCCAAACCGGAACTGCGTGACGTGGCCCACCCGGGCCGACCAGCGCCCGGGCAACAGAAAAGGCCCCGGGCTCGCGGCATCCGGGACCTTCCTGGCGGAGACGGAGGGATTTGAACCCTCGAACGGCTTGCGCCGTTACCACCTTAGCAGGGTGGCGCACTAGACCTGACTATGCGACGTCTCCTCACGGGAGCCGAGGCCACCGCGACGGCTAGGCTACCCGGCCAGCGCCGATCGACCAAAGCGGGGTCGTCAGCGCGCCCGCGCCGTCATCACGATCGCGCCGGAGACGAGCGCCAGACCTGCCGCCTCGGGCCACGTCGGAACCTGCCGCAGCACCACCGCGCCGACGACGACGGCGGTCGCCGGGAGCAGCGCCGTCAGCACTGCGAAGGTCGCGGTCCCAGCCCTCCGGAGCACCACCTGGTCGAGCACGTACGGCACCACGGACGAGCAGACGGCCACGACCAGCAGCAGCGCCAGCAGGCGCAGGTCCGGCGCCACCGTGCGGGCCGACGCCCCGAAGAAGGGGGCGAACACGAGCGCCCCGGCCGCCATGCCGACGGCGAGCGAGTCGATCCCCGCGCCAGCCCCCGCGACGCGCTTGCCCAGCACGATGTAGGCCGCCCAGAACACCGCCGCCGCCGCGATCGCGCTCAGCCCGATCACGGCGTCGTCGTGCGGGATCGAGCCGAACGTGACGCCCGCCAGCAGCACCACGCCGATGCCGGCGACCACGATCGCTCCCCGCTCGCGCCACCCGCGGCCGGTCACGGCCGCGACCCCGACGGGCCCGCAGAACTCGATCGCGACGGCGACACCGAGCGGCAGGTGCGCGATCCCGAGGTAGAACGCGATGTTCATCGCCGCGAGCGCCACCCCGAACGTGGCCGCCCAGCCCAGCCGGCGCAGGGTCCACGGCCGCCTCCACGGCCGCCGCCACGCAAGCAGCACGACGGCGGCCAGCAGGATGCGCCACCAGCCGACGGCCGGTGCGCCGACCTGGCCGAAGAGTCCCACGGCCACCGCCGCCCCGGCGTACATCGTCAGGCCGGAGACGAGGAACAGCGCGGGCGCGGGGACGCGTGAGAGCACTACAGCTGCTCGAGGTGCCGCAGGATCGCGCCCTCGCGCAGGGCCCACGGGCAGATCTCGACCTCGTCGACGCGCAGGGCGCGCATGGCCTCGGCTGCGACGACGGCGCCGGCGACGATCTGCCGCGAGCGCCGCGGCCCGATGCCGGGCAGCACGGTGCGGTCGGTCGAGGACAGGCGGGCGAGGCGGGGCGTCCAGTCGTCGAGGTGGGCGAGCCGCATGCGGTACCGCTGCCCGGCGCCGAGCACGTCGCGGGGCATGCCTGCGAGGCGGGCGAGGGAGCGGAAGGTCTTGGAGGTGCCGACCACGTGGTCGCCAGTGAGCGCGGACCCTCCGGTGCCGACGGCGCCGCCGAGCACGTGGCGCACGTGCTCGCGCAGGCGGGCGACGTCGTCGTTGGACGGCGGGTCGGTCTCCCAGAGGAACTCGCGGGTCATGCGCCCGGCGCCGAGCTGGAGCGAGAGCGCGACCTCGGGGTCCTCGTCGTTGCCGGCGACGAGCTCCAGGGAGCCGCCACCGATGTCGAGCACCAGCAGGCGGCCGGCGCCCCAGCCGTACCAGCGGCGAGCGGCGAGGAAGGTCAGTCGCGCCTCGTCGACACCCGCGAGGACGGAGATGGGGACACCCGCGCGGTCCTCGAGCATCGCGAGCACCTCGGGGCCGTTGGTGGCCTCGCGGAGGGCCGACGTCGCGATGGCGATGGTCTCCTGGCAGCCCTGCTCGCGCCCGAGCGCGGCGGCCCGCGTGACGGCCGTGTCGAGCGCCTCGACACCCTCCGGCGAGATCGACCCGTCGGGCTCCAGGAAGCGCATGAGGCGCACCTCCAGGGACTCCGACACCGCGGGCATCGGACGTGCCCCCCGGGCGGCGTCGAGCACCAGCAGGTGGACGGTGTTGGACCCGATGTCGATGACTCCCAGACGCACGGGACCACGGTAGCCCTCAGGGGCTTTTACCAGGGGCGAGACGGCTTGGGTAGACCTATCCAACGAGGGTCAGGTGGCCCTACTGTCTGGCCCGCCGGTGCACTTCTCCGGCAATCTGCCTGTTTCTCTCCTGGAGGTTCCCTTGTCCATTGGTGCGGCAATCGCGTCTGTGCTCCGCCAGTACGCGACGTTCTCCGGGCGCGCCCGCCGGTCCGAGTACTGGTGGTACAGCCTCGCCTACGCCATCGTCTCGGGCGCGCTGACCGGCGTGGCGACGGGCCTCGGCTCGGGCAGCACCGGCTACTCGCTGGTGATGGGCCTCTCGGGCCTGGTCTCCCTCGCCCTCCTGCTCCCGACGCTCGCGGTGTTCGTCCGTCGCATGCACGACACGAACCGCTCGGGCTTCTGGTTCTTCCTCGGGTTCGTGCCGCTCGTCGGCGGCATCATCCTGCTGGTCTGGACGATCCTGCCCGGCACGGTCGGCCCGAACCGCTTCGGCGAGGACCCCAAGGCCGTCGCCACTTCCCCGGCGCCCGCCACGGTCTGACCCTCCCCGCACGCCCGACGGCGGTGGTCCCGGAGCGTTCCCGGGGCCACCGCCGTCGTCGTGCCGGCAGGCTCGGGGTCAGCCCTTGACGGACCCCGCGAGCAGGCCGCGCACGAAGTACCGCTGGAGCGCCAGGAACACCACCAGCGGCACCACCATCGAGATGAACGCGCCCGCCGAGAGCAGCTGCCACTGCCCGCCGCGGGAGCCGGCGAGCTCGGCGACCGCGACCGTCAGCGGCCGGTTGCCGGCGCTGGTGAACGTGAGGCCCACGAGCAGGTCGTTCCACACCCACAGGAACTGGAAGATGCCGAACGACGCGATCGCCGGCACCAGCAGCGGCATGAGCACCCGGAAGAACACCTGCACGTGGCCGGCGCCGTCGACGCGGGCGGCCTCGACCAGCGACGTCGGGATCTCCTTCATGAAGTTGTGCAGCAGGAAGATCGCCAGCGGCAGCGCGAAGATCGAGTGCGAGATCCACACCGTCCAGAACGAGCCGTTGATGCCCAGCTGGATGTAGTCGCGCAGCAGCGGCACCAGCGCCACCTGGAGCGGCACCACCTGCAGCGTGAACACGGCGACGAACAGCACGTTGCGGCCCTTGAAGTCGATCCACGCGAACGCGTACGCGGCCAGCAGCGCCAGCGTGATCGGGATGACCACCGCCGGGATGGTGATCACGAACGAGTTGACGAAGAAGGTCCCCAGGGTTGCGTTGCCGTTGATCGCCTGGTCGTAGTTCTCCAGCGTGAAGGCGGTCTTGCCCTGGAACAGGTCCGGGATCACCGTCCACCAGCCGGAGCGCCGGATGTCCAGCGACGGCCGGAACGACGTGACCAGCAGGCCCAGCGACGGCAGCGTCCACAGGACGGCGAGCAGGATGGCGATGCCCGACGCCCACGGGGAGCTGAGCCGGCCCTTGGTCGCGATGGCCCGCCGCTCGAGGCGGCTGAGCTTCTGCTTCGCGACGACGGGTGCGACGTCGTCGTCGACGGTCGTCATCGGACCTCCTCCGTCTTGCGCAGCTGGCGCACGTTGTACGCGATGATCGGGATGACCAGCACGAACAGCACCACGGCGAGCGCGGAGGCCAGGCCCTGGTTGTTCTGCCGGAAGGCCTGCGTGTAGAACTCGTTGGCGACGACGCCGGTGCCGAACTGGCCGCCCGTCATCGTGCGGACGATGTCGAAGACCTTGAGCGCGGTGATCGCGATCGTCGTGAGCACGACGATGAGCGCGGGCCGGATCGACGGGACCGTGATGTACCGGAACATGCCGAACCCGCCGAGCCCGTCGAGGCGGGCGGCCTCGACGATGTCGTCGGGGATGGCCTTGATGGCGGCGGAGAGCACCGTCATCGCGAAGCCCGTCTGGATCCAGATCATGACGACGATGAGGAACCACGTGTTCCACGGCTGCGTCGACAGGAACTGCTGCGGCTCCAGGCCGATCCACACGAGCACCTGGTTGAGCAGGCCCGTCTGCTGGATGTTGGGCTGGTTGGGCCGGAACTCGTAGACGAACCGCCAGATGATCGACGCCCCGACCATCGAGATGGCCATCGGGATGAAGATCAGCGCCTTGGCGGCCTTCTCGAACCGGCTGCGGTCGACCACGACGGCGTACACGAGCCCGATCAACGTGGCGAGGATCGGGACCAGGATCACCCAGATCGCCGTGTTGACCAGCACCTGCTGGAACTGGCCCTGCGTGAACGCCTGCTTGTAGTTGTCGAACCCGACGAACGCCGTGCCGTTGCGGTTGAAGAACGAGTTCCAGAGCGTGATCAGGGCCGACCGCACCAGGCCGTAGGTCAGGAGCAGCAGCGGCACGCCGGCGAACGCCAGGGCGACCAGCCAGTTCGGCACCCGCCTGGGCCGGTCGACGAGATAGAGGATGAGGCCCATCACGACCACGAACAGCGCGATCGCGACGAGCATGTCGGCGATCTTCTCGCCGGTGGTGGTGGGGTTGAGCAGCCACCCCATGGTCGAACCTCCTTCGGTGGGCGCGCGGGTACGGCGGGGCCGGGGACCCTCAGGTCCCCGGCCCCGTGCGGTACGTCAGGACTTCGGCCAGCTCGCCTCGACCGCGTCGACCACCTGCTGCGTCGACTTGCCGGTGAACCAGTCGACCATCCCCTTCCAGAAGGTTCCGGCGCCGACGGGGCCGGGCATCAGGTCGGAGGCGTCGAACCGGGCGACCGCCTTCGGGTCGGCGAGGATCTCCGCCGACTTCTTGTCGAGCTCGGAGGCCAGCAGCCCCGGCTTGAGGCCCGTGTTCGCGCTGACCCAGCCGCCGTCGGGCGTCGCGACGGCCTTGGAGTTGGCCCAGTCGGCGCTCGACAGGAACGTCTGGAAGGCCTGGACCTCCGGGCGGTCGGCGAACGCCGCCACGAACTCGCCGCCCACGGCGACCGGCTTGATGTCGGTCTGGTCGGTGGGCAGGTAGAAGGCGAAGACGTCGCCGTTCTCGCCCACCTTGGTGCCCGCCGGCCAGTTGGCGGCGTAGAAGTTCGCCGCGCGGCTCAGCTCGCACGTGCCGTCCAGCAGGCCGAAGCCGGCGTCGGTCCACGGCGTCGTGGCGATCGAGTCGATGCCGCCCAGGCCGGCGTTGACGTAGTCGGCGTTCTGGAGCACCTTGCCGGCCTCGTCGAAGGCCTTGACGACGCTCGGGTCGTTGAACGGGATCTTGTGCTGCCACCACTTGTCGTACATGTCCGGCCCCGCCGTGCGGAGCATCATGTCCTCGATCCAGTCGGTGCCCGGCCAGCCCGTGGCGTCACCCGACTCGATGCCGGCGCACCAGACCGGGCCGTTCGCCTTGTCGTGCATCGTCTTGGTCAGCGCGAGCAGGTCGGACCACGTCTCGGGCACCTTGTAGCCGTTGTCCTTGAAGTCCTGCGGCGAGTACCAGACGAACGACTTCACGTTCGCACCCAGGGGGGCGGCGTAGAACTTCCCGTTGACCGTCCCGTAGTCCTTCCAGGACTTGCTGAAGTACTTGTCGACGTTGTCGGCGGTCTGCTGGGGAGCAGGCTTGATCTTGTCGGGGAAGTCGTTGACGACGGTGTTCAGCAGGCCGGGCTGCGGCAGGTAGGCGATGTCCGGCTGGTTGCCCGCCTGGAGGCGCACCAGCAGCTGGGCCTCGAACTCGCGCGAGCCCTCGTAGTTGATGGTGACGCCGGTGCAGTCCTCCCACGCCTTGTAGGAGCGCTGCTGCGCGTCGCCCTCGGTGTCCGTGATCGAGGTGTACACGGAGACCGACTTGCCCTTGAGGTCGCCGAACGCCTTGTACGCCGAGCAGTCGATCGGGTACTGGGACGCGGCCGACGTCGCGCCGCCACCACCGCCTCCCCCGCCGCAAGCGGCCAGCGCGAGCGCGGCGACCGCCGTGCTCGCGCCGGCGGCGAGCATCCTGCGGCGTCGGCGGGTGCGGGTCGTCGTGCGTGTCGTCATCGTCATGCCTCCAACTCCCAAGCTCCTGTGGCGGGGTTGCGATGTGGTGTGGAACACCCCGTGGTCCACCTGACCGCCTTCTGAGAGCCAGCGCAAGCGTTCACGTACGAAATCAGCGTTCTAGCCGTTTACGAGCCGAAGTTGTGACCAACCCGCAACATCGGGTTGAACGCGAACCATAGGATCGAACCCGGCAGACTGGACCAGTGCGCTGGTGGAGGAAGAGGACCCCGATGATCGAGCTGAGAACCCCCGCTGAGATCGAGCAGATGCGACCGGCGGGACGGTTCGTGGCCGACGTGCTGCTCGCCTGCCGGGACGCCGCGAAGCCGGGCGTCAACCTGCTGGAGATCGACGCGATCGCCCACCGCATGATCAAGGACCGCGGAGGCGAGTCCTGCTACATCGACTACCACCCGTCGTTCGGCGCCATGCCGTTCGGCAAGGTGATCTGCACGTCCGTGAACGACGCCGTGCTGCACGGGCTGCCCCACGACTACGTGCTGCGCGACGGCGACCTGCTCTCCGTCGACTTCGCCGCGTCCGTCGACGGGTGGGTCTCCGACTCGGCGCTGTCCGTCGTCGTCGGGAACGCCCCCGACGCCGAGCGGCTCGAGGCGGACCTCAAGCTCATCCGCACCACCGAGCAGGCCCTCGAGGCCGGCATCGCCGCCGCGACCGTGGGCCACAAGATCGGCGACATCTCCGCGGCCATCGCCGCCGTGGCGCACGCGGCCGGGTACGAGATCAACACCGACTTCGGCGGCCACGGCGTCGGGCGCACCATGCACGGCGACCCGCACGTGCCCAACGACGGGCGCCCCGGGCGCGGGTTCCCGCTGCGGCCGGGCCTGGTCATCGCCGTGGAGCCGTGGTTCCTCGAGACGACCGACGAGATCTACACCGACCCGGACGGCTGGACGCTCCGGTCGGTGGACGGCTCGCGCGGGGCGCACAGCGAGCACACGATCGCCATCACGGAGGACGGGCCGATCATCCTCACCGCGAGATAGAGCGCTGGTTCGCGAGTTAGAGCCCGTTCCCGCGAGTTAGAGCCTGGGCTCTAACTCGCGCGGGCCCGCTCTAACTCGCGGGGGGCCGCTCTAGCTCGCGGGGGGGGGCTCTATCTCGCGGGTTGGTGGGCCTGGTCAGTGGCGCGTCTCCGCGCGTTCCGCGCCTGCTCCCGTCAGGGCGCGGACCTCCATCTCCGCGAACTTCTCCGGGTGCGGCTGCTCCTTCGAGAGGAGCGTGCCGGCGATCGCCAGGACGAAGCCCAGGGGGATCGACACGAGGCCAGGGTTGGTGAGCGGGAACCAGGCGAAGTCGGCCGTCGGGAACATCGACGTCTCGGCCCCGGACACCACGGGCGAGAACACGATGAGCAGGATGCAGGAGACGAGGCCGCCGTAGATGCTCCACACCGCGCCGCTGGTGTTGAACCGCTTCCAGAACAGGGAGAACACGATGGTGGGCAGGTTCGCCGACGCCGCGACGGCGAACGCCAGGGCCACGAGGAACGCCACGTTCTGCTTCTGGGCGTAGATGCCGCCCACGATGGCGATGGCCCCGATGACCACGACCGTCCAGCGCGCGACGCGCACCTCGCCGTCGGCGTTCACTGCCCCCTTCTTGATGACGTTGGCGTAGATGTCGTGCGAGAACGACGCCGCGGCGGTGATGGTCAGGCCGGCGACGACGGCGAGGATCGTCGCGAAGGCGACGGCCGCGATGATGCCGAGCAGCACCTCGCCGCCCAGCGCGAACGCCAGCAGCGGGGCCGCCGAGTTGACGCCGCCGGGAGCCGCGAGGATCGCCTGCGGGCCCACCAGGGCGCCGGCGCCGTACCCGAGCACGAGCGTGAACAGGTAGAAGATCCCGATCAGCCAGATGGCCCAGACCACCGACTTGCGGGCCTCCTTGGCCGTCGGGACGGTGTAGAAGCGCATGAGCACGTGCGGCAGGCCGGCGGTGCCGAGCACCAGGGCGAGCGCGAGCGAGATGAAGCTCAGCTTGGACGCCGACGTCGCGCCGTACTGCTTGCCGGGCTCGAGCAGTGCCGCGCCGGTGTCGCCGGCCTTGTCGACGGCGCCCTGGAACAGGTCGGAGAGCGAGAAGCCGAAGTGGGCGAGCGCCCAGATGGTCATCACGAACGCGCCGACGATCAGCAGCACGGCCTTGATGATCTGCACCCAGGTGGTGCCCTTCATGCCGCCCACCAGCACGTACACGATCATCAGCGCCCCGACGACGGCGATGACGACGTTCTTGGCGGCCGTGCCGTCGATGCCGAGCAGCAGCGCCACCAGGCCGCCCGCGCCCGCCATCTGGGCGAGCAGGTAGAAGAAGACCACCAGCAGCGTGGCGACGGCCGCGGCCATGCGCACGGGGCGCTGCCGCAGCCGGAACGACAGGACGTCCGCCATGGTGAACCGGCCGGTGTTGCGCAGCAGCTCGGCGACCAGCAGCAGCGCGACGAGCCACGCCACCAGGAACCCGATCGAGTAGAGGAACCCGTCGTAGCCGTTGACGGCGATGGCGCCGCAGATGCCCAGGAACGACGCCGCGGACAGGTAGTCGCCCGAGATGGCGATGCCGTTCTGCATGCCCGTGAAGCTGCGGCCACCGGCGTAGAAGTCGGCGGCGGACCGGTTGTTGCGCGAGGCACGCAGCACGATGACGAGCGTCACCACGACGAACGCGGCGAAGATCGAGATGTTGACGGCGGGGTTGCCGACGTTGGTGGCGGCAGCCAGGTGGAGGGGCGCGGTGCTCACAGGTCGCCCTCCTCGATGCCGGCGCGGAGCGCCTCGGCCTGGGGGTCGAAGGTCCGGTTGGCCCAGCGCGCGTAGACCATCGTGATGACGAACGTGGTCACGAACTGGCCCAGCCCGAACAGCAGGCCCACGGTGATGGTGGTGTCACCGACGCGGGTGCTCATGAAGTCGTGCGCGTAGCTGGCGAGCAGCACGTAGGCGAAGTACCAGACGAGGAACAGCGCCGTCAGCGGGAAGACGAACGACCGGAACCTGCGGCGCAGGCCCTGGAACTCCTCGGATCTCTCGACGCGCTGATAGGCGGTCTCGCCGGTTGCTTCGGCGGTGTCGGCCATGATGCCTCCGTTGGCATGAGTCGGCAGTCCCGGCGCGCACCGTTGCGCGCCGTGCGCGGACCCGACGCTGGGCCCGCTCGGGGGGACACGATGCCGCAGCGTCCAGGTGTGACGCAAGCAACAGTCAGGCGCGCACGTACTCCAGGTCAGTGACCGTCCGGCCGGCGTCCAGGCCCTTGCGCTCGAACGCCGTCAGCACGCGGCCCTCGAAGCGCGGCGCGACGGCGCCGGGCCCGTGCGCGTTGGTGAAGTCGGGGCTCGCCTCGCCCACCTCGAGCATCTGCTCGGCGTACTCGGCCCAGTCGGTGGCCAGGCGCCACCGGCCGCCCGGCCGGAGCACGCGGGCGGCGAGCGCCGCGAACTCCGAGGTGATGAGGCGGCGCTTGTGGTGGCGAGACTTGTGCCAGGGGTCGGGGAAGAACACCCAGAGCTCCTCGACGCTGCTCTCCGGCAGGGCCGTGGCGAGCAGCTCGGCGGCGTTGACCTGGAGCAGGCGCAGGTTGGTGAGCCCAGCGCGGTCGTTCTGCTGGCCGGCGCGCACCACCGTCTGGGCGAGCCCGGGTGTGTAGACCTCGAGGGCCAGGTGGTCGCGCTCGGGGTGGGCGGCGGCGGCCGCGACGACGTTCTCGCCCTGCCCGGACCCGATCTCGACGACCAGCGGCGCCGTCCGGCCGAACACGGCGGGGGCGTCGAACGTCCAGTCGAGGGCCACGGAGGTGCCCGCGATGTGCCGGGGCACGTCGACCAGGTAGGCGTCCCGGCGCTCGTCCCACGCCTTCTGCTGGCTGCCGGTGAGGCGTCCGCTGCGGCGCACGAAGCTCACCGGCTGCTTGCGGAAGGTGGGGGCGTCGGAGATCGGCTCGGGCACCGCACCAGCGTACGGGGACGACGAGAGCCCCCCGGACCGTGCCGGCCGGGGGCTCTCGTCGTGGCTGCGCGGTCAGCGCCGCCGGCGGAACGCCAGTCCCGCGCCGACGGCGAACACCAGGGCGATGCCGAGGCACCAGACGACGGCGAGCAGTGCCGTCGAGCCCAGCCGGTCGCCGGTCACCGCGCCGGGCGACCCGGGCACGAGCAGCCCGCGCACCGCCTCGATGAGCGGCGTCACGGGCTGGTGCTCGGCGAACCCGCGCAGCCACGTCGGCATGGTGTGCACCGGCACGAACGCGCTGGACACGTACGGCAGGAACATCACCCCGAAGCTGAACCCGCTGGCGGCGTCGGGCGAGCGCACCATGAGGCCGGTGAACGCCGCGGCCCAGGCGATGGCGTGCACGAACAGCAGCAGCAGCCCGACGGCGCCCAGCCAGCCGAGCAGCCCGGCGGTCGGGCGGAACCCGATCGCGACGGCCACGCCGAACAGGATCGCGGTCGTCATCAGCGTCTTGGCGAGCGACGCCACCACGTGGCCGAGCACGAACGTCCACGACGTCATCGGGAGCGAGCGCAGCCTGTCGACCATCCCGCCGGACATGTCCTGCTCGACGGCCATGGCGGTGTTGGCGGCGCCGAACCCGGCGCAGAGCAGGATGATCCCGGGCGTCGCGTACTGCACGTAGCCGACGCCGACGTGGATGGCGCCGCCGAACACGAACGTGAACATCAGCAGGATCACCACGGGCAGCACGGCCGCGGTGATCATCGAGTCGACGTCGCGCGTGGCGAGCCGCACCGAGCGGCCCACCATCGTCGCGGTGTCCGAGAGGGCGTCGCGGACGGTGCCAGCCGGGCTGCTGGGGTAGGTGGCGAGGGCGCTCATGCGGCCTTCTCCTCGGTCTGGGTGGTGGCGGCCGCGTGGCCGGTGAGGGTGAGGAAGACGTCGTCGAGCGTGGGCTCGCGCAGGGCCCACGACGCCGGGACGACGCCGGTGGCCTCGACGCGGGCGAGCAGCTCGCGCACGTGGGCGACGGAGCCGTCGGTGGGCACGGAGACGAGCGAGCCGTCGCCGGACCCGGCCACGGCGAGGGCCGTGCGGACGCGGAGGGCGGCGGCCGGGTCGGCGAGGTCGAGCTCGACGCGCGCCTGGCCCACCTGCCGCTTGAGCTGGTCGGCGGTGCCCTCGGCGGCGACGCGGCCACCGTCGATGAGGGCGATGCGGTCGGCGAGCTCGTCGGCCTCCTCGAGGTACTGCGTGGTGAGGAACAGCGAGGTGCCGCCGGCGACGACGTCACGCACCAGGTCCCACAGCGAGCGCCGGCTGCGCGGGTCGAGGCCCGTGGACGGCTCGTCGAGGAACAGCACCCGGGGGCGGGCCACGAGCCCGGCGGCGAGGTCGAGGCGGCGGCGCATGCCGCCGGAGTACGTGTCGACACGCCGGCCGGCGACGTCGGTGAGCCCCACGGCGTCGAGCAGCTCGGCGACGCGCCCGCGCACCTCGCGGCGGGGCGTTCGGGCGAGGCGGGCGATCATCGTGAGGTTCTCCAGCCCGGTCTGCTTGAGGTCGAGGGCGACCTGCTGGCCGGTGAGGCTCACGAGCCTGCGCACCCGGTGGGCGTCGCGCACGACGTCGAGGCCCGCGACCGTGGCGGTGCCGGCGTCGGGCGCGAGCAGCGTCGACAGGATCCTCACGGTGGTGGTCTTTCCGGCCCCGTTGGGGCCGAGCAGGGCGAGCACCTCGCCCTGGTGCAGCGTGAGGTCGAGCCCGCCGAGCACCTCGACGCGGCCGGTGCCGCTGCCGTAGGCCTTGCGCAGGCCCTCGGCGCGGACGATGACGTCCTTCATGTCCCCTCCTGTGGTCGTCAGCGGACGCCTTACCGTCTACGGCATCCACTGTTTACGATGTATACCGCATTGTTTGCGGTATACACGGAAGGTGTCAAGGGGTCCGTCGACCGACGATGGGCACGGCACGCAGGACGGCGAGGAGGGCCATGAGCACCGACGACGAGCGCACCGCTCCCGAGGCTGAGGCGACGACGGGCACGGAGAGCCTGGTCAGCCGCCTGTGGGCGCCGCCGACGCCGTCACGGCGCGGCCCCCGCCCCACGCTGAGCGTGGACCGGATCGTCGATGCAGCGATCGAGCTCGCCGACGCCGAGGGCATCGCCGCGGTCTCCATGGCCCGCCTGGGCAAGGCGCTCGGCGTCACGCCGATGGCGCTGTACCGGCACGTGAGCGGCAAGGACGAGCTGCTGGCCCGGATCTCGGACACGATCGCCGTCGACCCGCCCACGATCCCGGACGGCATCGGCTGGCGCGCCGGGCTCGAGCTGTGGATGCGCGCCCAGATCGACATGGTCGTGCAGCGGCCGTGGTTCCTCGACCTGCCGCTGACGACGGTGCTGCCCGGCCCCCGCCGGCTGCGCTGGATCGACCAGGCGTTCCGGCTCCTGGAGGGGCTGCCGCTGGCCGGTGGCGAGAAGCTCACGCTCATCGGCGCGATGGCCCAGCACGTGCTCGGCGAGGCCCGCGTCCAGGCCGAGACGCTCGCCGCGGACGAGAACCCGTACGACGACCTCGAGGCGACGCTCCAGCGGTGGGCCGACCCCGCGCACTACCCGCACCTGTTCGCCGCGATGGCGACCGCCGAGGAGCCGTCGGCTCCCGAGCAGGACGACGTCGGTTTCGGGCTCCAGATCCTCCTCGACGGCGTCGAGGCGTACATCGCGCGCAAGGCGGCCGAACGGGCGGGCTGAGGCCCGCCCCGGCACCGCCCGGACACGGCAAAGGGCCCCCGTCCGCGTGCGGACGAGGGCCCTCTCGGTGCGCCATCAGGGACTCGAACCCCGAACCCGCTGATTAAGAGTCAGCTGCTCTGCCCATTGAGCTAATGGCGCGCGAGAAGAAGGCTACCAGGGGTTTCGAGTGGGTCTCGACGGGCTCGACCACCGGTGGTCGGGCCCGTCGAGACCCCGTCGCCGTCAGACCGCCTCGGCCTCCTCCTCGAAGGCGCCGGCGAACTGCGACTGGTACAGCTCGTGGTACGCGCCGCCGAGCTCGAGCAGCTGCTCGTGGTTGCCCTGCTCCACGATCGCGCCGTGCTCCATCACCAGGATGAGGTCGGCGTCGCGGATGGTGGACAGGCGGTGCGCGATGACGAACGACGTGCGCCCCGCCCGCAGCGAGGCCATGGCCCGCTGCAGCAGCTTCTCGGTGCGGGTGTCGACCGACGACGTCGCCTCGTCGAGGATGAGGATCGACGGCTGCGACACGAACGCGCGGGCGATCGTCACCAGCTGCCGCTCGCCGGCCGACAGGTTGGCCGCGTCCTCCTCGAGCTCGGTGTCGTACCCGTGCGGCAGGGAGTGCACGAACCGGTCCACGTAGGTCGCCTGAGCGGCCTCGAGCACCTCCTCGTCCGTGGCGTCCTGGCGGCCGTAGCGGATGTTCTCCCGGATGGTGCCGGCGAACAGCCACGTGTCCTGGAGCACCATGCCCGTGCGGGCGCGGGCGTCGTGCCGCGTGAGGTCGGCGATGTCCTGGCCGTCGACCAGGATGCGGCCGCCCTGCGGGTCGTAGAACCGCATGAGCAGGTTGACCAGCGTCGTCTTGCCGGCGCCCGTGTGGCCCACGATCGCGACCGTCTGGCCGGGGCGGACCGAGAACGACAGGTCCTCGATGAGGGGCTTGTCGGGGCTGTAGCTGAACCGCACGTGGTCGAACTCGATGACGCCGTCGCCCTCGACCGGGGCCGGGGCGTCGGGGGCGTCGGGCTCCTGCTCGTCGACGTCGAGCAGCTGGAACACGCGCTCGGCCGAGGCGGTGCCGGACTGCACCACGGCGACCATGCCGCCCAGCTGCGACAGCGGCTGGGAGAACATCTGCGAGTACTGGATGAACGCCTGGACGGAGCCCAGGGTCATCGACCCACCCGCGACGAACAGGCCACCGATGACGGCGATGGCGACGTACGACACGTTGCCGATGAACGACATCGCCGGCCACATGATGTTCGACAGGAACTGGGCCCTGAAGGACTGCTCGTAGAGCTCCTGGTTCTCGGCGGCGAACCGGGCCTGGAAGTCCAGGCGGCGGCCGAACGTCTTGACCAGGGCGTGGCCGGAGAACGACTCCTCGACGCGGGCGTTGAGGCGGCCCACCTTGCGCCACTGCAGGCCGAACGCCTTCTGCGACTTGGGGCCGATGATGCCGAACAGCACGCCCATGAGCGGCAGCGTGGCCAGGGTGACCAGCGCGAGCTGCCACGACACGGTGAACATCATGATGAGCACGCCCACCAGGGTGAGCACCGCGGTGATCGCCCCGGAGAGCGACTGCTGCATGGTCTGCGTGATGTTGTCGATGTCGTTGGTGACACGGCTGATCAGCTCGCCGCGCTGCACGCGGTCGAAGTACGACAGCGGCAGGCGGTTGATCTTCGCCTCGACGTCCTCGCGCAGCCGCCACATGGCCTTGACCATCACGATGTTGGTGATGAAGCCCTGCGCCCAGCCGAGGATCGCCGCTCCGACGTAGATCACCAGGACGCCCAGCATGAGGTTGCGCAGGCGGTCGAAGTCGATGCCGGCACCCGGGACGAAGTGCTGCATCGCGCCGATCATGTCGGCGAGGCGGCCCTGGCCCGCGTCGCGCAGGCCCTGGACGGCCTGCGCCTGCGTCATCCCGGCGGGGAACTGCCGGGAGGCGAAGCCGGAGAACACGACGTCGGTGGCACGGCCCAGCACGCGGGGGGCCCACACGGACAGCACCACGGAGGCGGCGCCCATGACGGTCACGGCCACCATCGCCAGCTTGTACGGCGCGAGCAGCCCGATCATGCGGCCGAACGACGACTTGAAGTTGTCGGCCTTGCCCGGCGCGACGCCGTCCCACGAGTCCGACGCGAGGCGCGCCTGCTCGCCGAGCTCGATCTCGAGCTTCTCCTCGTCTGTCAGGGTCTGGTCGCTCATGCCCCGGCCTCCCCCGCGGTCGCAGACACGGTGATCTGGGACTCGGCGATCTCCTGGTAGGTCCTGTTGGTGGCCAGCAGCTCCTCGTGCGTGCCGACGCCCACGAGGCGGCCGTCGTCGAGCACCAGGATGGCGTCGGCGTCGGTCACCGTGGTGACGCGCTGCGCGACGACCAGCTTGGTGACGTCGGGCAGCTCCCGCCACAGGGCCTGCCGCAGGTTGGCGTCGGTGGTGACGTCGAGCGCCGAGAACGAGTCGTCGAGCAGCAGCACGTCCGGGCGCCGCAGCACGGCCCGCGCGATGGCGAGGCGCTGGCGCTGCCCGCCGGACACGTTGGTGCCGCCCTGGGAGATACGCGCGTCGAGCCCGCCCTCCATCTCGGCCACGAACTCGCGGCCCTGGGCGATCTCGAGGGCCTTCCAGACCTCCTCGTCGGTCGCGTCCTCCTTGCCGAGGCGCACGTTCGACCCGACGGTCCCGGCGAACAGGAAGGGCCGCTGCGGCACCAGGCCGAGGTTCGCCCAGAGGGTCTCCAGCGACAGCTCGCGCACGTCGACGCCGCCCACGCGCACCGCGCCCGACGTCACGTCGATGAGCCGCGGCACCAGGTTGAGCAGCGTCGTCTTGCCGGCGCCGGTGGAGCCGACGACGGCGACCGTCTGGCCGCGCTCGATCGTGAACGACACGCCGCCCAGGATCGGGACGTCTGCGCCCGGGTAGGTGAAGGTGACGTCGTCGAACTCGATGGTGCCCGGCGTGCGCAGCGCGGTGACGGGCGACGACGGCTCGTGGAGCGTCGACTCCACGGCCAGCACCTCGCCGATGCGCTCGGCCGAGACGGCGGCGCGCGGGATCATGATCGTCATGAACGTGGCCATGAGCACGCCCATGAGGATCTGGCCCACGTACTGCATGAACGCCAGCAGCGTGCCGATCTGGACGCGGCCGCCGTCGACCTCCACGGCGCCGTACCAGATCACGCCGAGGATCGTGACGTTGAGGATGAACATCGCGCCCGGGAACATGAGCACGAACAGCGACCCGACCTTGCGGCCCACGACCAGCATGTCGGTGTTCGCGGAGCGGTAGCGCGCCGACTCGATGGCCTCGCGCACGAACGCGCGGACCACGCGGATGCCCGTGAGCTGCTCGCGCATCACGCGGTTCAGGGTGTCCAGGCGCAGCTGGTAGGCGCGGAACAGCGGCACCATGCGGCCGATGATCAGGCCCGCGAAGATCAGCAGCACAGGCACCGAGACGCCGATGATCCAGGAGAGCTCGACGTTCTGGCGCAGGGCCATGATGATGCCGCCGATCGCCAGCAGCGGGGCGGTGATGAGCATCGTCGAGCCCATCATCGCGACCATCTGGACCTGCTGGACGTCGTTGGTGTTGCGGGTGATGAGCGAGCCGGCGCCGAAGCTGCTGACCTCGCGCTCGCTGAAGCCGGAGACGCGGGCGTACACCGAGTCGCGCAGGTCGCGGCCCAGGGCCATGGACGCACGGGCGGCGAACCGGGTCGCCACGATCGCGGCGACGATCTGGGCGAGCGACGTGGCGAGCATGATGCCGCCCATGCGCCAGATGTAGTTCGTGTCACCCTGGGCAACGCCGTTGTCGATGATGCGGGCGTTGAGGTTCGGCAGGTAGAGCATGCCGAGGGCGGCGGCGAACTGGAACACCAGCACGCCCACCAGGAGCCATCGGTAGGGGCGCAGATAGCGCCACAAGAGCTGACGTAGCAAGGATCTCTCCACAGATGTCATCGGTGCTCGTGGGCACCGGGCGCCGCGCTGGGTGTGGGCGTCTTTCGGAGTGCCGAACGAGCCTATGCGCGGCCCGGGCGCACGGCTACCCGATAGTGCACGACCGGACAGGGGACAGTCCTCAGACGACAGAGGGCAGCCGTCCTCATCGGTGCCAGCGAGGTTCCACCCTGGCTCGGGTGCGCCCCGGCTCGGGGTCTCCACCCATTCGGCCCTGAACAGCGGGTGAACAAGGTTCCCGCGCGCGACGTGCGCCGATACGTTCGGCAGGTGCCAGTCATCGAGACACGATCGCTCTCCAAGCGATATCCCGGCGTCACCGCGCTCGACGCCCTGACCGTCGACATCGGCGAGGGGGTCACCGGCCTGGTCGGCGCCAACGGCGCCGGCAAGTCGACCCTCATCAAGATCCTGCTGGGCCTCGCCGACGCCACCGCCGGTGGCGCTAGCGTGCTCGGCCACGACATCGCCTCCGACGCCGCGGCGCTGCGCCGCCGGGTCGGCTACATGCCCGAGCACGACTGCCTGCCCGGCGACGTGTCCGCGACCGAGCTGGTCGTGCACCTCGCGCGGATGTCCGGGCTGCCGCTCGACGCGGCGCGCGAGCGCACCGCCGACACGCTGCGCCACGTCGGGCTCTACGAGGAGCGGTACCGCCCCATCGGCGGCTACTCGACGGGCATGAAGCAGCGCGTCAAGCTCGCCCAGGCGCTCGTCCACGACCCCGAGATCGTCTTCCTCGACGAGCCGACGAACGGCCTGGACCCGGTCGGCCGTGACGAGATGCTCGGCCTGGTGCGGCGCATCTACGACGACTTCGGCATCTCCGTGCTGGTCACCTCGCACCTGCTCGGCGAGCTCGAGCGGATCTGCGACAGCGTGGTGGTCATCGACGCCGGCGTGCTGCTGCGCTCCTCCTCGGTCGCCGACTTCACGCAGGCCAGCGCCGAGCTCGCCGTCGAGGTCGTGGGCGACGTCGACGACGCCGTGACCGCGCTGGCCACGGCCGGGCTGACGGTGCGCCGCGAGGGGCACCTGATCCTCGTCGGCCTGGCGGACGACACGACGTACGACGTCGTCCGCGACGTGGCCGCCGACCAGGGTCTCGGCCTGGTCCGCCTGGAGCGCCGCCGCCACCACATCGCCGAGGTCTTCGAGGAGGGGGCGGCCGATGTCCACGCCTGAGGCACAGGGTCCCGGGGTCATCCACGACATCGGGTACCGCGGCTACACGGGGCCACGGCTCGAGCGGCGCGCGATCACGCTCGGTCTGTTCACCCACACGCTGCGCGGCGTCTACGGGCTCGGCAGGGCGGGACGGTCGAAGGTCGTCCCGTTCGGGATGGTCGCGGTGATGATGCTGCCGGCGATCGTGCTGGCCGCCGTCGCGATCGTGACGGCCAGCCCGGAGACCACGAGCCCGCCGCTGCCCTACACGCGCTTCGCGATGGTGACGCAGGGCGCGATCGCGATCTTCCTCGCCGTCGCGGCGCCGCAGGCCGTCTCGCTCGACCTGCGGTTCCACACCCTGCCGCTCTACCTGTCCCGCCCGCTGGAGCGGTCGGACTACGTGCGGGCCAAGCTCGGCGCGCTGTCGGCCGCGGTGTTCCTGCTGATCGCCGTGCCGCTGCTGGTCATCTACCTCGGCAACCTCGCCGCCGGGCTCGACCCCGGGAAGCAGACCGTCGACTTCCTCGAGGCGCTCGTGGGCGTGGCGCTCTTCGCCCTGGTGCTGTCGTCGGTCGCGCTGCTCATCGCGTCGTTCACCGGCCGCCGCGGGTTCGGGATCGCGGCCATCATCACCGTGCTGACGCTCACCTACGCCGTCGTGTCCGCCCTGCAGGGCTTCGTGACCTCCGGGGGCCACGACAAGACGACGGCCGGCTGGATCGGGCTGTTCTCCCCCATGACGCTCGTCGACGGCGTCCAGGTGTGGGCGTTCGGGGCAGAGTCCTCGACGCCGGCCGGCCCCCCGGGCGACGCCGCCGGTGCCGTGTTCCTCGTCGTCACGATGCTCGTGATCGCGGCCTGCTACGCGCTGCTGGCCCGCCGCTACAAGAAGGTGAAGGTCTGATGGCAACCCTGGACGTCACCGCGTGCTCGCGGTGGTACGGCAACGTCGTCGCGGTCAACGACGTCACGATGCGGATCGCTCCCGGCATCACGGGGCTGCTCGGGCCCAACGGGGCCGGGAAGTCGACGCTCATCTCGATGCTGGCGGGGTTCCTGCCGCCGTCGGCCGGGACGGTCACGCTCGACGGCGCCCCGATCTGGAAGAACCAGGAGGTGTACCGCGTGCTCGGCCTGGTACCCGAGCGCGAGGCGACCTTCGACTACCTCACAGGCCGCGACTTCGTCGTGGCGAACGCCGAGCTGCACGGCCTGCCGGACCCGGGCGCCGCCGCGCAGCGGGCGGTCGAGACCGTCGCGATGACGGACGCCCAGGGCCGCAAGATCGGCGAGTACTCCAAGGGCATGAAGCAGCGCATCAAGATGGCCGCCGCGCTGGTCCACGACCCCGCCGTGCTGCTGCTCGACGAGCCGTTCAACGGCATGGACCCGCGCCAGCGCCTGCACCTGATCACCCTGCTGCGTTCGATGGGCGCCGCCGGCCGGACCGTGCTGTTCAGCTCGCACATCCTCGAGGAGGTCGAGCAGCTCGCGAACCACATCGAGGTGCTCGTCGCCGGCCGGCACGCCGCCTCGGGCGACTACCGCGAGATCCGGCGCCTCATGACCAACCGGCCCCACCAGTACACGATCACCTCCGGGGACAACCGCGCCCTGGCGGCCGCGCTCGTCGCCGACCGCTCGACGTCGGCCGTGAGCCTCGACGGGGACACGCTGCGGGTCGAGGCCACCGAGTTCCTGCGCTTCGCCGAGCTGCTCCCGCGCGTCGCCCGCGACGCCGGCGTGCGGCTGTACGAGATCACGCCCGCGGACGAGTCGCTCGAGAGCGTCTTCTCCTACCTGGTCCAGGCCTGAGGAGGGCACCCGTGAACCGCACCATCGTCCGCCTCGCCGCCCGCGCGATCCTGGGCGGCAAGCGCGTCTGGCTGCTCGGCGTGCTCGGCGTGCTCCTCGTCGGCATCGGCGTCGGCACCCGGCTGCTCGTGCCCGGCTCCCCCAGCGCCTCGCTCGACGCGCTGCGGACCATCGCGTTCGGCACCTTCCTGCCGCTGTTCGGCCTGATCGTCGGCACCGGGGTGATCGGCCCCGAGATCGACGACGGGTCGATCGTCCACCTGCTGTCCAAGCCCGTGTCCCGCCACACCATCGTGCAGAGCAAGCTCGTGGTGGCCCTGCTGGCGATCGTCGGCTTCGCCGTCCTCCCCATGGTGCTGGCTGCCGCCATCATCGGCGCGGGGGCCCAGACCGCCCTCGCGTTCGGCGTCGGCGGGCTGTGCGCGGGAGCCGTGTACTGCGTGCTGTTCCTGCTGCTGGCCGTCATCACGCGGCACGCCGTGATCATCGGCCTCGTCTACGCGCTCGTGTGGGAGAGCCTCGTCGGCTCGGTGATCCCCGGGGCCCGCAACGTCAGCGTGCAGCAGTGGGCGCTGTCGGTGACCGGCTCGATCGCGCCGCACGGCGTCGTCGACGCGCACGTGGGCCTGGGGCTCGCCTGGGTGCTCATCGTCGTCGTCGTCGCCCTGGGCACCTGGTACGCCGGCACGCGGCTGCGCGTGCTGGTGCTGGCGTCGGAGGACTGACGCGCCGCGCGCCAGACATGCGAAAGGCCCCCGGTCTCCCGGGGGCCTTTCCGTCTGTGCGCCATCAGGGACTCGAACCCCGAACCCGCTGATTAAGAGTCAGCTGCTCTGCCTATTGAGCTAATGGCGCGCAACGGGGTGAAACACTAGCAGCCGGTCCCGGATCCGGCGAAACCGATGTGGTGTGACCTCGGCGACAGGTGCGAAACCGCAGGTCAGAGGTACAGACCGGCGGCCCGGGAGGCCTCGCCCTGCTGCGAGACGCCGTGCACGTCGCGCTCGCGGAGCAGCACGTAGTCGGTGCCGCCCACCTCGACCTCGGCGCGCTCCTCCGGGTCGAACAGCACCCGGTCCCCCACGCTCACCTGCCGCACGTGCTCGCCCTTCGCGACCACCACGGCCCACGCCAGGCGCTTGGGCCCCTTGGCGGTCGCGGGGATCACCAGGCCCGCCGACGACTGCCGCTCCGACGCGTCGACCTCCGGCTGGACCAGCAGCCGGTCGAACAGCATGCGGACGGGGATCTCCGGCGTCGGGGTGCTCACGGGGACAACGCTAGACGACCCGCCCTCGCTGGTTAGGCTCGATGTCGGTCCCTGTCCCCACCCCCGAGGAGTCCCCGTGCCCCGTCTCGCCGTCGGCGACGTCGCCCCCGAGTTCACCCTGCCCGCCGTCGGCACCGTCGACGGGTCCCCGCTCTCGCTCGACGCGGCGCTCGCCGAGCCCGGCCGGCGCGGCGTCGTCGTGTACTTCTACCCCGCCGCCATGACGCCCGGGTGCACCACCGAGGCGTGCGACTTCCGCGACTCCCTCGCGTCCCTGCAGGGCGCCGGCTACGCCGTCGTCGGCGTCTCGCCCGACGACGTCGACAAGCTCGCCAAGTTCGCCGACCGGGACATGCTGACGTTTCCGCTGGTGTCCGACGCCGACCACGCCGTCGCCGACGCCTACGGCGCCTGGGGCGTGCGCAAGCTCTACGGCAAGGACGTCACCGGGATCATCCGGTCCACCGTGGTGGTGGCGCCCGACGGGCGCGTGGCGCTGGCCCAGTACAACGTCAAGGCGACCGGGCACGTGGCACGGCTGCGCAAGGCGCTGGGGATCGACTGACCCAGCTCGATGTGCCGGCGGCGGGACTCGAACCCGCACGCCCTTGCGGACACTGCCACCTAAAGACAGCGCGTATCGCCAATTTCGCCACGCCGGCCAACGGCGGCCAAGTCTAGCTACGCCGAGTCCTCTGAGCTGTCCACACCTTCAACCCGTCCGTCGCGCCTGCGCAGGGCGTTCGCCCGGCCTGCGAAGTTCGGAGTCAGGGCGTGGCAGGTGGGACAGAGGAAGCGAAGGTTCCCCGCGGTGTTGCCACGGAAGTCTCCGCTGATGTGGTCCACATGAAGCGTGATCGACTCCCCTTGCCACCGGCCGTCGCACCCGCATCGCTCGCAGGCATAGAGCCTTCCGATCTCGACGAGGGCCCGCCGCAGCCGCATCGGGTCCCGGCGCTTCATCGAGGCGGGATCGCAGACGAGGATCTGCTCGGCCGACAAGCGGTTGACGCTCTTCTTCGGGCCGGGATAGCGCTGGAAGTGGGTGGTGTCGAGGCCGTAGCGCCTGATCGCTCGGCTGACGTGCGCATGGGTGCCACCGGCCTGCGTCCGCCCGAGGTATCGGAGGACGCCGGCCACCGACGTCGAGCGGGCCACGGCCTCGGTCAGGACCTCGACGGTGTACCTGCGGCCACCGGTGAAGTGGCTGGTGTCGACGCCCAGATCGCGCATGCGTCTGCCGATGTGCGAGTGCAGGCTCCCGCCAGTGGGTACTCCGAGGTACCGGAGCACCTCCGGTACCGAGGTGCTGTGCGCGGCCGCCTCGGCGAGCAGCTCGTAGGTGTACGTGCGCCGTGTCCCCATGACCCGAACAGTAGTTCGACCCTCTGACGTCGCCGCTGATCAGCGCCACGCGGCCTGCTGGTCTGGTCGGCACCCGGGCGTCAGGTCGGTGGTTGCGGATCAGGTCGGCTGGTTCGCGCCGCCGACCTGGTCCCGAACCGCCGACCTGATCGCACTCACTCCGCCGCGATCGCCTTGCGGACCTCGTCCATGTCCAGGCCGCGCACCGCGTCGACGACCTGCTTCAGCGCCGGCGCCGGCAGCGCGCCCGCCTGGTTGAACACGAGGATGCCCTCGCGGAACGCCATGAGCGTCGGGATCGAGCTGATGCCCGCGGCCGCGGCGATGCGCTGCTGGGCGTCGGTGTCGATCTTCGCGTGGACGATGTCGGGGTTCTCGTTCGACGACTTCTCGAAGACGGGCCCGAACTGGCGGCACGGCGGGCACCAGGTGGCCCAGAAGTCGACCAGCACGATGTCGTTGTCGGTGACGGCCTGCTGGAACGTGTCGTCGGTGAGCTCGACGGTAGCCATGGGGATCCTCTCGTTGGTACACACGCGAAGCGCCGCGACGCGGCCGAGTATTCCCGACGGTGGTTGGATGCGCTTGTGACCGCCTCCGCCGAGCTGCCTCCCCCTCCGGACGACTGGGAGCCGCAGAGCCCGCGCCCCGCCGGCTGGCTCACCCCCGAAGACCTCGCCGTCGTGCGGGCGCAGCTGCCGCTCGTGTACGTCGACGCCGTGCCGGTGCGGGTGGACGAGTCGGGTGACGTCGTCTCCGTGGGCCTCCTGCTGCGCATGGGCTCCCGTGGGCTGACGCGCTCGCTGGTGACGGGCCGCGTGCTGTTCCACGAGCGGATCCGCGACGCGCTGCTGCGCCACCTCGAGAAGGACCTCGGCCCCGTGGCGCTGCCGCAGGTGCCGACGTCGCCGCAGCCGTTCACGGTCGCCGAGTACTTCCCCACCCCCGGCATCACGCCGTTCCACGACCCGCGCCAGCACGCGGTGTCGCTCGCCTACGTGGTGCCGGTGACGGGCGACTGCCGCCCGCAGCAGGACGCCCTCGACATCGACTGGCTCACGCCCGAGGAGGCGTGCAGCGACACCGTCCAGGCGGAGTTCGTGCACGGCCAGGGCGCGCTGGTGCGGCAGGCGATGGCCTGGGTGGGCCGGCTGGCCTAAGGGGTCAGCGACACCGGACGACGTCGGACGGCGAGGCCCACCAGCAGCGCGAGCCCGGCCGCACCCGCGACGAACGCCGCGACGGCACCCGCCTGCGACCGCAGGTGCGCGCCGGCCCGCACGGCTCCCATCGCGGCGTAGCGCGCCCGGAGCTGCCGCACCGGCACCGGCTGCGCGCCGACCAGGTCGCGCGCCGCGTCGTTCGCGGCGGTGACCGTGCTGCGGTCTGCCGACACCCGGGAGGTTCAGGCCGGTCTCGGTTCGGCCTCAGAGTGGTCTCGACGGGCTCGACCAGCGAGGCCGGGGCTCAGTCGGCGCCCGCACCCAGCCGGAGCGTCGGCCAGTCGGCCAGGTCCTCGCGCATGCGGCGGTCGTGCGTGGCGACAACGACGGCGGCGCTCGTGCGCGCGAGGGCCTGCGTCAGCTCGTCCACGAGGTCGATCGACAGGTGGTTGGTGGGCTCGTCGAGGATCAGCAGGTGCGGGGCGGCCACGAGGGTGCGGGCGAGCTCGAAACGGCGGCGCTGCCCGGCGGACAGCTCCGACAGAGGGCGGTCGAGGTCCTCCTCGGCGAGCAGGCCGAGCGCCGCGACGGGCACCACCCGGTCGGGGTCGAGAGCTCCGCGCGACAGGAGCGCGAGCGCCTCGTTCGCCGCGGCGTCGAAGCCGGTGATGGTGCGCGGGTCGTCGAGCCCCCGCCCCACGATCGGGGCGTTCTCCTGCCCGACGACGCCCACGCGCACGCCGTCCATGAGGGTGCGGGTGCCGCGGTCCAGGGCGAGGCGCCCCGTGAGCACGCCCAGCAGCGTCGACTTGCCCGTGCCGTTCGGCCCGACCACCAGCAGGCGCCCGGCGGGCGGCACCGCGACGCGGGTGCCCGGCAGGTCGAGGCGGCCCTCAACCCGCGGGTTGCGCACCTCGACCAGCGGCAGCGACGGGTCCCAGCCCGGGTCGAGCGACGGCAGGTCCGGGAAGCGCAGCTCCAGCGGCGGCACCGGCACCTCGACGGCCTGCGACTCGAGCCGCTGCACCAGCCGGTCGGCGGCCCTCACGTGGATGCGCGCGCGCGTCGCGCGGCGGTGCTTCTGCGAGCCCTTGCCGGGCCGCCACTCGTCGGACAGGCCCTCGTACGAGTCGGACAGCCGCTCCGCGAGCGCCAGCGCCCGCTGCCGCTCCTGCCGGTAGCGCTGCCGCCAGCGCACCAGCGCCTGCGTCTTGGCGAACCGGTAGGCGAGGTACCCGGGCTGCCCGTAGAGGGTCGGCTTGCCGTCCATGGACGGGTCGAGGTCGAGGATCCCGGTGGCGACGTCGTCGAGCAGCTGGCGGTCGTGGGTGACGAGCACGACGCCGCCACGCCACGCGGTCAGCTCGGCCGTCAGGAAGCCGATGGCGTCGTCGTCCAGGTGGTTGGTGGGCTCGTCGAGGAGCAGCAGGTCGGAGCGTTCGGCGAGGCGGCACGCGAGCCGCACCCGGTATCGCTCCCCCACCGACAGGGTGTCCAGGCGGCGGTCCAGGTCGCGGCAGGCGCGCAGACGGGTGAGCGCGACGTCGACGCGGCGGTCGGCGTCCCACGCCTCGAGGTGCTCGGCCCGGGCCAGCAGGGTGGCGAGCTGGGCGAGGTTGCCGTGGTCGTGGTCGAAGGCGGCGACGGCCCGGTCCAGCTCGGCGGCGACGTCGCGCACCTGGGCGAGCGCGGACGCCACGAGGTCGCCGACGGTCTGCCCGGGCACGTCGTCGAGCTCCTGCTCGACGACGGCGAGCGTGCCGAAGCGACGCACCGTACCGGCGGTGGGCTGGATCGTGCCGGCCATGAGGTGCAGCAGCGTGGACTTGCCGGACCCGTTCTCGCCGACGACGCCCAGCCGCACGCCGTCGCTGACCCGCACGGTCACGTGCGAGAACACCTCGGGTCCACGCTCCTTGGGTCCCGAGACCGTCACCTGCCCGCCGGCGAGCCCGACAGGCCGCAGGGTCCCCGCCCCGCCGACGACGGCGCGCTCGGCGTCGGACGCGACGGCCGACGCCGCCCCGGGGTACGCGAACGAGACGTCCGAGACGATGAGGTGCACCGGACAACCCTAAGCGCGCGGCCCCGCATACCCTGTGCCCATGACCACCCCCGTACTGCGTTCCGACGGCCGCGCCCCCGACGAGCTGCGTCCCGTGACCATCACCCGCGGCTGGCTCGACGCCGCCGAGGGCTCCGTGCTGGTCGAGTTCGGCGGCACCCGCGTGCTGTGCGCCGCCTCGTTCACGGAGGGCGTGCCGCGCTGGAAGAAGGGCTCCGGCGAGGGCTGGGTCACCGCCGAGTACGCCATGCTCCCCCGCGCCACCAGCACCCGGTCCGACCGCGAGTCCGTCAAGGGCCGCGTCGGCGGGCGCACGCACGAGATCTCGCGCCTCATCGGCCGCTCGCTGCGCGCGATCATCGACGTCTCCGCCCTGGGCGAGAACACCATCGTGCTCGACTGCGACGTGCTCCAGGCCGACGGCGGCACCCGCACCGCCGCCATCACGGGGGCCTACGTGGCGCTCGCCGACGCCGTCGCCTGGGGCCGCCGCCACGGGCACATCAGGGGTGGCAAGGAGGTGCTGACCGACTCCGTCAGCGCCGTGAGCGTGGGCATCATCGACGGCGTGCCGATGCTCGACCTGCCGTACGTCGAGGACGTGCGCGCCGACACCGACATGAACGTCGTGGTCACGGGCTCGGGCAAGTTCGTCGAGGTGCAGGGCACGGCCGAGCACGCCCCCTTCGACCGCGACGAGCTGAACGTGCTGCTCGACCTGGCCGTGGGCGGCAACGCCCGCCTGGCGCAGATCCAGCGCGCGGCGCTGGCCCAGGAGCTGGGCCGGTGAGCGCTCCCCTCGTGGTGCCCGACGGCGCCCGCCTGGTGCTGGCCACCCACAACCGCAAGAAGCTCGTGGAGCTGGTCGCGATCCTGCGCACCCAGCCGGGCCTCGACGCGCTGCCCGACGGCGCCGTCGTCACGGCGGGCGACCTGGGCGCCCCCGAGCCCGTCGAGGACGGGGTCACGTTCGAGGAGAACGCGCTCATCAAGGCCCGCGCCCTCGCCCGCGCCACGGGCCTGCCGGCCGTCGCGGACGACTCGGGCCTCGCGGTCGACGTGCTGGGCGGCTCGCCCGGCATCTTCAGCGCCCGGTGGGCCGGCCGCCACGGCGACGACCAGGCCAACCTCGACCTGCTGCTGGCGCAGCTCTCGGCGATCGAGAACCCGGAGCACCGCCGCGCGGGCTTCGTGTGCGCCGCCGCCCTGGTCACGCCCGACGGCGACGAGCAGGTGACCCGCGCGGAGATGCGGGGCACCCTGGTGGGCGCCGCGCGGGGCACCCACGGCTTCGGCTACGACCCGATCCTGGTGCCCGACGACCAGGCGCCGTCGTCGGACGGCACGCCCGGCACGCTCACGAGCGCGGAGCTGACCCCGGACGAGAAGAACGCGATCAGCCACCGCGGCAAGGCGTTCCGCGCGCTGGCCCCGCGGATCGCGGAGGCGCTCTGACCGCGAGATAGCACCCCTGTGCGCGAGTTAGAGCCCAGACCCGCGAGATAGCACTCCGTGACTCGAGATAGAGCCGCGGGCCGCGGGATAGCGGGCTATCTCGCGGGCCCGGGCTCTATCTCGGGGCGCTTCGCTCTAGCTCGCGGAGCCACGCTCTAACTCGCGTCGCGGAGTGCTATCTCGCGAGTACGCGCCCTATCTCGCGAGTACTCGCTCTAGCTCGCGGGCAGCCGGCGCTAGCTCGCGCGGCGTGGCGGGATCAGGAAGAGCGCCCGCCAGCCCAGCAGCAGCACGCCGAGCGCGACCGTCGCCACCACCAGGAACGACGGCGCGTAGCCCGCGTCCGAGACCAGCACCCCGCGCAGCCCGACGCCCACCGCCACCGTCACGAGCCACACGATCACGCCCGTCGGCCACAGCCGGCCCGGGGAGCGCCACGCCCGCGAGGCGCCCCACCCGGCGGCGAGCCCCACGAGGAACACCACGCCCAGCATCACGACGTGCGCCGTGCCGTCCTTGGCGGAGTCGTGCGAGGCGGTGCCCAGCAGCAGGAACACGATCACCATCACGGCGTCGTAGACGGCGGCGCGTCCCACAGTCAGCGAACCCACGTACTCAGACCTCCACGTACCCGTCGGGCTCCGCCAGCGCGACGGGCCCGGAGAACTCTGCCCGCGCCTCCGCGAGCGACACCTGCGGGTCCGTCCACGACGGCAGGTGGGTGATGACCAGCCGGGCGGCGCCGGCGTTCCGCGCGAGCTGCCCGGCGCGCGCGCCCGTGAGGTGGATGCCCGCCTCGACGGCGTCGTCGCGCCCCTGGATGAACGCGGCCTCCGCGAGCAGCAGGTCGGCGTCGCGGGCCACCTCCACGACGTTGTCGCAGTAGTCGGTGTCGCCGGTGTAGGCGAGCACCACCGCGGTGCCGGGCACCCGCGTCGACGGCCCGGTGATCCGCAGCCCGTACGCCTCCACGGGGTGGAACACGGTCCGCGGCGTGATCTGGAGGGGGCCCACGCGCACCGGGACGTCGTCGGACCAGATGCGGAAGTCGTAGACGCCGTCCATCGACTCGCCCGGGTGCAGCCCGTACATGGCGCCGGCGCGGTCGGCGACGTCGGACGGGCCGTACACCGGCAGCTCCGGCCGGACGCCCGTGCGCATCGACCCGAGCTCCGGGTGGTACTTGAGGTGCACGTACAGGCCGGACAGGTCGGCGCAGTGGTCGGGGTGCAGGTGGCTGAGGGCGACGGCGTCGACGTGCTGCGGCGCGACGTGGCGCTGCAGGGGCCCGAGCCCGCCGTTGCCGAGGTCGACGACGACGTTCCAGTCGCGCACCTCGACGTCGGCCGGCACGACGCCGGACGCGATGCCCGCGGCGACGTCGGCCGCGGCGACCTGCACCAGGTACGTCGAGGCGGCCGAGTCGGGGCGCGGCGCCGACCCGGCGACACCCAGGGTGCGCAGCCTCATCCCGCGGCCTCCACGAGCCGCACCTCGGGTCCCAGGAACCGGCGGGCCAGCTGCTCGAACGACTCCGTGTCGCCCGTGGCGACGAACCGGTGCTGGGGCTCGGGGGCGTCGGGCGACCGCTCGAGGCCCTGGGCGACGAGCGTGCGGTAGACGTCCTTCGCGGTCTCCTCCGCGCTGGACACGAGCGTGACGTCCTCGCCCATGACGTAGCTGATGGCGCCGGCGAGCAGCGGGTAGTGCGTGCAGCCGAGCACCAGGGTGTCGACGCCGGCGTCGCGCACGGGGTCGAGGTAGCGGTGCGCGGCGGCGAGGATCTCGGGCCCGGACGTGATGCCCCGCTCGACCAGCGGCACGAAGTCGGGGCACGCCTGCGTGGTGATGGTGAGCCCGGGCGTCACGTGGAACGCGTCCTCGTAGGCGCGCGAGGCGATCGTCGCCTTGGTGCCGATCACGCCGATGCGCCCGCTGCGGGACGTCACGACGGCGCGCCGCGCGGCCGGGCGGATCACCTCGATCACGGGGATGCCGCGGCGCACCTCGTACCGCTCGCGCGCGTCGGGGATCGCGACCGCCGACGCCGAGTTGCACGCCACGACCAGCATCTTCACGCCGTCGTCGACGAGCTGGTCCATGACCGCGAGCGCCATCGCCCGCACGGCCGCGAGCGGCTTGGGGCCGTACGGCGCGTTGGCGGTGTCGCCGATGTACAGCACCTGCTCGTGCGGGAGCTGGTCGAGGATCGAGCGCGCCACGGTGAGGCCACCCACGCCGCTGTCGAAGACGCCGATCGGAGCATCGTTCACGGTCGGCAGCCTATCGGCGCCGTCCGACGACCAGCGCCGGAGTGCGCGTGTCGTCCACCACCGCGGCCTCAGCGGTGGCGGGCGCGGTGGTCGTCGAGCATGGCGGAGACGAGCGACTCCTGCGCGAACCCGGCGGCGACGAACACTCCGCCCCAGTACCGGCGCACCTCAGCGTCGAGGCCGAGCTCGGGGTCCTCGGCGACGACGTCGGCCAGCACCTCGTCGTGGAGCGTCTCGACCTCGTCGTCGGTCTCGAGGCCCAGGCGCTGCGCGACGACGAGGCGCACGTCGGTGAGCGCGGCGGCCACGACGCGGGCCTCGTCGCGGGGCACGGCGACCAGGGCGCGGTCGCCGTCGAGGTCGTCGTCGTCCTCGACGTCGTCGGCCTCGCCGCCGTCGAGCAGGTCGGCGAAGCGCTCCAGGCCGCGCACCTTGGCGGTGGCGAGGTCGGTCTGGGTGAGGTGGCGGAACTCGGCGGAGACGGCGTCGTCGTCGCGGGACGCGTCGGGCAGCAGGCGGCGGGCGGCGGGGTCGTCGGGGACGCGCTCGGTGCCGGTGCTCTGGGTGTCGGCGGCGAGCGCGTCGCCGTCGGGGTCGGGCTCGGGCAGGCCGGCCTGGTCGCGCAGCATCGCGGCGACCTCGCGGGCGATGCTCGCGAGCACGCGCCGCTCGGCCTCCTCCCACCAGGCCTCGTAGCCGTCGGGGCCGGCGACGAAGGGGCTCATGCCGCGTCTCCCTGCGAGGAGCGCTGCATCGTGGCCCACAGCCCGAACCCGTGCATGGCCTGCACGTCCACCTCCATGCGCTCGCGCGGACCGGTGGAGACGACGGCGCGGCCCTCCCGGTGCACCTGCAGCATGAGCGTGCGGGCGCGGGCGGGCGGGTAGCCGAAGTAGCTCTCGAACACGTACGTCACGTACGTCATGAGGTTCACCGGGTCGTTCCAGACGATGGTGACCCAGGGGTCGGCGAGCGAGGTCACGGCGTCGGTCGACGTCTCCTCGCGCGTGCTCAGGTCGGGTCCGGCCAGCGTCACTGTCACGGGCCCCAGCCTACGGAAGACGGTCGCCCGGCGTCGTGGCTGTATTTGCTAGGGATCTGTCGTAATCTATCCCCGGCGCGCCGACGCGCCACCGAGACCTGGGAGTTCCGTCATGGTGTCCGCCCCTGCCCGTTCCGCCGCGGTCGTCCTCGCGGCCGGCCACGACGACCTGTCGCGAGCCCTCCTCACGCATCCCCTCGGGGACACCACGGTGGTCGCGGCCGCCGTCCGCACCGTGGCGCGGGTGGTCGACCCCGACCGCGTCGTCGTCGTGGTCGCCCCCGGCGACACTGCCGTACGGGAGGCGCTGGGCGACGCCTTCACCTACGTGGAGCAGGCCGAGCCGCGCGGCACGGGCGACGCCGTGCTCGCCGCGCGCGACGCCGTCGCCGCGCTGGGGGCCGACGCCGCGGTGGACCGCGTGCTGGTCGCCTACGCCGACACCCCGCTGCTGCGCCCCGACTCCCTGCTGGGCCTGCTGACCCGGTTCACGCTCAAGTCCGCCGACCTCGCGATCCTCACGGCCGTGGTCGACGACGGCACCCAGGGCTACGACGGGTACGGCGAGGTGGTGCGCGAGGCGACGTCGTCGGGCCGCTCCCCCGTCATCGCGATCCGCGACCGGCTCGAGCAGGTGGGGCGCGCCCCCGCCGCCGGGCGCCGCGAGCTCAACGTGGGCGCGTACGTCGCCGCCCCGGACCTGCTGTTCAAGGAGCTCGAGGCGATGGCCGACGACGGCGAGCACCGCCTCACCGAGCTGGCGCGCCGCATCATCGGCCAGGGCCGCACCATCCACTCCTACCAGATCTACGACACGTCCGAGGTGCGCGGCATCAACACCCCGGAGCAGCTCGCGCAGGCCGCCGACATCGTGCTGGCCCGCCTGTTCCGGCCTGTCAAGAACACCGACACCAAGATCGTGTTCGGCACCGGCGGGTGGCGCGCGCTCATCGGCGAGGGGTACACGCTCGCGAACGTGCGCCGGCTCTCGCAGGCGATCGCCAACGAGGTGACCCGCCGTGGCCTGGAGCGCCAGGGCGTGGTGGTGGGCGGCGACCGCCGGTTCCTGTCGCGCGAGTCGGCCGAGGCCGCCGCCGAGGTGTTCGCGGGCAACAACATCCCCGTCACGCTGCTGCGCGACGACGTGCCCACCCCGCTGGTCACGTTCGCCGCCCCACACCTGGGCGCCTCGTACGGCGTGATCATCACCTCGAGCCACAACCCGCCCCAGTGGAACGGCATGAAGGTGTTCCGCGGCGACGGCTCGCTGCCCCTCGACGACGAGACCGACCGCTACCAGGACGAGGCCAACGCGCTGAGCGTGTCCGACGTCGTCACGCTCGACCTGGCGCGGGCGCGCGAGGCGGGCGTCGTCGTCGACGCCGACCTCGACGAGCCGTACATCGACGCGATCGAGAAGATCGTCGACGTCGAGGCCGTGCGCGGCTCCGGGCTGCGCGTGATCGTCGACGCGATGTACGGCACGTCGCAGTCCACGCTCGGCACGATCCTCACGGACATGCGCGTGCGTGCCGAGTTCATCCACGCCCAGCACAACCCGCTGTTCGGCGGCATCGCTCCCGCCCCCGACCTGCAGCGCCTGTCCACGCTGATCGGGCTCATCAAGGCCGGCGAGGGCCGCTACAGCCTGGGCATGGCCACCGACGGCGACTCCGACCGCATCGGCATCGTCGACGAGAAGGGCGAGTACGTCGACGCCAACGACCTGCTGCTGCTCCTGTACTGGTACCTGCACGAGGTGCGCGGCGAGCGCGGCGGCGTGGTGCGCAACCTCGCCACGACGCACCTGCTGGACCGCCTGGCGGCGTCGTTCGGCGAGGAGTCGCGCGAGGTGCGCGTGGGCTTCAAGCACGTGACGGCCGGCATGGACGAGATCGGCGCCGTCATGGGCGGCGAGTCGTCGGGCGGCCTGACGGTGCGCGGCTGGATCCTCGGCAAGGACGGCATCTTCGCGTGCGCGCTCGTGGCCGAGATGCTGGCCCGCACGGGCAAGACGATCTCGGAGCTGCGCGAGGACATCTGGGCCGTGACCGGCCGCCTGTACATGGCCGAGGCCGACGTGCCCGCCACGCCCGAGATGCGCGTGGAGGTGCCGCGCCGCCTGGCCGCACAGCCGCTGACGCACGTCGGCCCGCACCCCGTGGCCCACGTGTCGCACCTGGACGGCACCAAGATCGTGCTCGACGACGGGGGCTGGGCGCTGCTGCGCTTCTCCGGGACCGAGCCGCTGCTGCGCATGGTGGCCGAGGCCGCCTCCCCCGAGCAGGCGACCGAGCTGCTCGACTGGCTGAAGGGATTCGTGACCGCATGAGGTACGGACGTTTCGACGACTCGGCGTGCGAGTACGTCGTGGAGCGCCCCGACGTCCCCGTGTCGTGGACCAACTACCTGGGCGGCAAGGACTTCTGCACGGTCATCGCCCACCACGGCGGCGGGTACTCGTACTACAAGAGCGCGCAGACGGGCCGCATCACGCGGTTCCGCCAGAACGGCGTCCCGCTCGACCGCCCCGGCAAGTACGTCTACGTGCGCGACGACGACGCCGCCGACTTCTGGTCGGTCTCGTGGCAGCCCGTCGGCAAGCCGTTCGTGGGGCCCGACGCCGCCGTCCCGCTCGACGGGTCCGCCGGCCGCTGGACCAGCGCCCACGGGACGGGCTACACGCGCTTCGAGTCGCAGTACCGGGGCATCGACGCCACCCAGACGGTGTTCGTCCCGCTCGACGACGACGCCGAGGTGTGGGACGTGCGCCTCACGAACACGACCGACCGGCCGCGGACCCTCACCGTGACCGGGTACGTGGAGTTCTCCTTCCACACCATCACGGTCGACAACCAGAACCTGCAGATGTCGCTGTACTCGCAGGGCGCCACCTACGCCGACGGCGTCGTCGAGGTGGACGCGTACTACGAGCCGTGGACCTTCCACTACTTCGCGTCGGCCGGGCCGTCCGGCGAGGTCGCCGACTCGTTCGACGCGCTGCGCGACGCGTTCGTGGGGTCGTGGCGCGACGAGCGCAACCCGCTCGCGGTGTCGGTGGGGCAGGGCTCGGGCTCGCAGGGCACGACGCAGAACCACTGCGGGGCGCTCGCCCACCGGGTGGTGCTCGAGCCCGGCCAGACCGTGCGGCTCGCGTACGTGCTCGGGTACGGGTCGCGCGACGCCGCCGGGCTGGCCATGCGGGCCAAGTACGCCGACCCGGCCGTCGTCGACGCCGAGTACGCCGCCCTCGTGGACCACTGGCGGGCCAAGCAGGCCCGCCTCGAGGTGCGCACCCCGCACGCGGGCATGAACTCGATGCTGAACACCTGGACGCTGCTGCAGGCCGAGACGTGCGTCGTGTGGTCGCGGTTCGCGTCGTTCGTCGAGGTGGGCGGCCGCACCGGGCTCGGCTACCGCGACACCGCGCAGGACTGCATGAGCGTGATCCACTCCAACCCGGTGAAGTCGAAGCAGCGCATCGTCGAGCTGCTGCGCGCCCAGACCGAGGCCGGGTACGGCCTGCACCTGTTCGACCCGGCCGACTTCGACCCCGACGCCCCGGTGCTGCCCGACATCCCGTCACCCACGATCGTGCCTCGCGGCGACCGGGCGAACCTCATCCACGGGCTCGAGGACACCTGCTCCGACGACCACCTGTGGCTGGTGCCCACCATCTGCGAGTACGTCAAGGAGACGGGCGACACCGGCTTCCTCGCCGAGTCGTTCACGTTCGCCGAGGGCTCCTCCGGGACCGTGTGGGAGCACCTGGAGCGGGCGCTCGACTTCACGTCCCGGCAGGTGGGGGCCAACGGCGTCGCGCTGGGCCTGCGGGCCGACTGGAACGACGGCATCAACCTGGGCGGCGGCGAGACCGCGCTCGTCACGTTCCTGCACGCGTGGGCCATCCGCGCCTACCTGGAGCTCGCCGTGCCGCTGGGCCGGGGGGCGTCCGTCGAGAGGTACGAGGCCGAGCTGTCCCGCCTGGCCGACGTCGCCGACCGCGAGCTCTGGGACGGCCGCTGGTGGCGCCGGGGCATCACGCGCGACGGCGTGCTCATCGGCTCCGCGGACAACGCCGAGGGCAAGATCTTCCTCGAGCACCAGGCGTGGCCCGTGATCGGCGGGATCACCACGCGCGAGCGCGGCATCCAGTCGATGGACGCGATCCACGAGCTCCTGGCGTCGCCGTACGGCAACCATCTCAACTGGCCGGCGTTCACGAAGGTGGACGACACCGTCGGGTTCCTCACCCGCGTGTACCCGGGCATCAAGGAGAACGCCGCGATCTTCAGCCACCCCAACGCCTGGCCGATCATCGCCGAGGCGCTGCTGGGACGCGGCGACCAGGCCATGGCGTTCTACGACGCGATCCTCCCGTCCCGTCAGAACGACGCGATCGAGGTGCGCGAGGCCGAGCCCTACGCCTACGTCCAGTTCGTCTACGGGCGCGACCACGAACGGTTCGGGCTCGCCCAGAACCCGTGGCTCACCGGGTCCGCCGGGTGGATGTACACGGCGGCGACCAAGTACCTCCTGGGCGTGCGGCCGGGGCTCGACGGGTTGGTGGTCGACCCGTCGATCCCCGCCGCCTGGGACGGCTTCTCCGTCAGGCGGGAATGGCGGGGGGCGGTGTACGAGATCGAGGTGCGCAACCCGGACCACGTGCAGCACGGCGTCGCGTCGATGACGGTGGACGGAGTCGAGCTGCCGGAAGGCGCGACCACGGTGCCGGCGGCGGCGCCGGGCACGACGGTGCGGGTGGTGGTGACGCTGGGCTGACGGCGCGGTCAGGTCGGCGGTCCGGGATCGGATCGGCGGTGCGGAACCGCCGACCCGATCCGCGATCGCCGACCAGATCCCGCCACGCCCCCGACCAGCGACGTTCGCGGGCACAGCACATCTCGCTCACCGAACTCTCCCTGCCTCACGCCGCCCGGAACGCCTGCGCGCCCTACCCTGGGTCCGAACAGCCCTTCGAGGACCTGGGGAAGGCCCGATGACCGAGCTCGACCGGGGCAGCGTCGCCCCGACCAACGGCGTGCTGCCGGCCGCGCTGCCTCCCACCGCCCGCCCGTCGACGGCGCTGCTGACGGACAAGTACGAGCTGACGATGCTCCAGGCCGCCCTCGCGGACGGCACGGCGCACCGCCACTGCGTGTTCGAGGTGTTCACGCGCCGCCTCCCCGCGGGGCGCCGGTACGGCGTGCTCGCGGGCACCGGCCGTGTCCTGGAAGCGCTCCCGCAGTTCCGTTTCGACGACGCCGAGCTCGAGTACCTGCTCGCCACGGGCGCCGTCGACAGCCCGACCGCCGACTACCTGAGCAGCTACCGGTTCTGCGGCAGCGTGCTGGGCTATGCCGAGGGCGAGACGTTCTTCCCCGGCTCCCCGATCCTCCAGGTGGAGGGCACCTTCGCCGAGGCGGTGATCCTCGAGACCCTCATCCTGTCGATCCTCAACTACGACTCGGCGGTCGCGTCGGCCGCGTCGCGCATGACGAGCGCCGCCGTCGACCGGCCGTGCCTCGAGATGGGCGCCCGGCGCGCCCACGAGCAGGCCGCCGTCGCCGCGGCGCGGGCCGCCGTCATCGGCGGGTTCGCCGGCACGTCGAACCTCGAGGCGGGTTTCCGCTACGGCCTCCAGACCATCGGCACCGCGGCCCACGCGTACACGCTGCTGCATGACGACGAGAAGTCGGCCTTCGCGTCCCAGGTCGCCACCCTCGGCACGGGCACCACCCTGCTGGTCGACACCTACGACGTGCGCCAGGGCGTCATCAACGCGATCGAGGCCGGCGGCACCGGGCTGGGCGCCGTCCGCCTCGACTCCGGCGACCTGGGCGTGCTCGCCGTCGAGGTGCGTCATCAGCTCGACGCCCTCGGCGCGACCGGCACCAAGATCACCGTCACCAGTGACCTCGACGAGTACGCCATCGCCTCCCTCGCGGCCTCCCCCGTGGACTCCTACGGGGTGGGCACGTCGCTGGTCACGGGCTCGGGCGCGCCGACGTGCGGCATGGTCTACAAGCTGGTCGCCCGCGCGGACGCGACGGGTGTGCTCCAGCCGGTGGCCAAGGCGTCGCCGGGCAAGCCCAGCCAGGGCGGCCGCAAGAGCGCCGCTCGCCGGCTCGGCGACGACGGCCGCGCCGTCGAGGAGGTGCTCGTCACGGGCCCCGACGGCGCCGTCGCGGGCTGGCAGCCCGCCGAGGACGACCTGCGGCCGCTGCTGGTGCCGCTCGTCGTGGGCGGCGCGGTCGACTCCCGCTGGGTGGGCGCCTACGGCGTCGAGACGGCGGCGCGCACGCACCACTCCTCGCGCGCAGAGCTGCCGCGCGGCGCCCGCCGCCTCTCGGCCGGCGACCCCGCGATCCCGACGACGCAGCTCGCCATCTAGTCCCGCCGTCAACGTTCCGTCAGACATCGGGCGACACGCTTCCCTCCGGGCTATACACGTGTATAGCCTGCTCATATGAGCGATCCGAAGACCGTCGAGGCCGACGCCGGCGCGCGCGAGCGCATCCGCGACGCCGCGATCGACTGCTTCGCACGCGAAGGGTTCGGCGCCTCCGTGCGCGCCATCGCCACGGCCGCAGGCGTCTCCCCCGGCCTCATCACGCACCACTTCGGCTCCAAGGACGCCCTGCGCGCCGAGTGCGACGTCGAGGTGCTCGGCCGGTACCGGACGCTCAAGGACGACGCCGTCGACGCGCCGTCGGACTACCTGCGCGGCCTGTTCCCCGACCCGGGCGCCGCGCCCGTGCTGGTCGTCTACATGATCCGGGCCCTCGGGGCCGGGGGCGAGGCAGGGCGGCGGTTCCTCGACCAGATGGTCGACGAGCTGCGCACCGTCATGAAGCACAGCGTCGAGGCCGGCATCGTCCACCCGTCGCGCGACGAGGAGGCGCGCCTGCGCACCTTCGTCACCCAGGGCATGGGCGGGATGCTCGTCGAGTTCATGTCCGACCCGGGGGCCAGCCCTGAGGCCTTCGTCGCGCGGATCATGTCGCCCGCGCACGAGACCTTGCTGCCCCTGCTCGAGCTGTACACGGAGGGCCTGTTCACCACCTCCGACCTGCTCGACACGTACCTCTCACTGCGATCCACCACCCCCACTCAAGAGACGGAAGACTGATGACTGGCAACGAGCCGGCCCTCCAGGTCGAGGGCCTCACCAAGAGCTTCGGCAGCGTCCACGCCCTGCGCGGCCTGGACCTCGTGGTCCCTCAGGGGCAGGTGACAGGGTTCCTCGGTCCGAACGGGGCCGGCAAGTCCACGACCATCCGCATCCTGCTGGGCCTGCTGCGCGCCGACGGCGGCCGCGCCACCCTGCTGGGCGGCGACCCGTGGGCCGACGCCGTCGCGCTGCACCGCCGCCTCGCCTACGTGCCCGGCGACGTCACCCTGTGGCCCAACCTCACGGGCGGCGAGGCGATCGACATCCTCGCCCGCCTGTCCGGGCCGCTGGAGCCCGCGCGCAAGGCGCAGATGCTCGAGCGGTTCGAGCTCGACCCCACCAAGAAGGCGCGCACCTACTCCAAGGGCAACCGGCAGAAGGTCGCGCTCGTCGCCGCCCTCGCGTCGCGCGCCGAGCTGCTGCTGCTCGACGAGCCGACGTCGGGCCTCGACCCGATCATGGAGGCCGCGTTCACGCAGACCATCGGCGAGGTCAAGGCGGAGGGCCGCTCCGTGCTGCTCTCGAGCCACATCTTCGCCGAGGTGGAGAAGCTGGCCGACCGCGTCACGATCATCCGCGACGGCGTCACCGTGGAGCAGGGGTCGCTCGCCGACCTGCGCCACCTCACGCGCACGTCCGTCACCGTCACGCTCGACGGCGGCCCCGACGGGCTCGCCACCATGCCGGGCGTACACGACCTCGCCGTCGACGGCCCGCACGTGAGCTTCGCCGTCGACGAGAGCGAGCTGCCCGCCGTGCTCGCCGAGGTCGCCAAGCTGCACCCCCACTCCCTGGTCGCCAACCCGCCGTCGCTCGAGGAGCTGTTCCTGCAGCACTACGGCGACGAGCTGGCCGCCACGGGCGCGCGCGCGGAGGCACGGCGATGACTGCCACCGTCGCGGCACCCGCCGGCACCCGGCTCGCGAGGCGCCCCGCCAAGGACGGCCTCGCCGGGCTCGGCGACATGAACCGGCTGTTCTGGCGGCGCAACCGCGTCCGCCTGGTCGTCTGGGCCGTGTTCGTGATCGGCATGGTCGGGTACGTCATCTCGTACTACCAGACGATCTTCACGACGCAGTCGTCGCTCGACGACTTCGCCAACATCAGCAACACCCCGGGCATCAAGGCGCTCACGGGCCTCGCGGCGAACCCGGCCACCATGGGCGGCGCCGTCTGGACCAAGATCTGGATGTTCGTCGTCATCGCGCTCGCCATCGGTGCCGTGTTCCTCGTGACCCGCAACGGGCGCGCCGACGAGGAGCTGGGCCGCACCGAGCTGCTGCGCTCGCGCGTGCTCGGCCTGCACGCCCACTCCGTGTCCGCATGGCTGTGGGTCGCCGGGCTGTGCGTGGTCGGCGGCGTGGGGGCGGCGCTCGTGAGCATCGGCATGGGTCTCGACCCCTCTGGCGCCGGCGTCACGGGGTCGCTCGTGTTCGGCGCGTCGATCGCCGGCGTCGGGCTCTTCGGCCTCGGCGTCGGGGCGCTTGCCGGGCAGATCACCTCGACCAGCCGCGGGGCCAACGCCCTCGGGTCCGTCATCATCATCGCGTTCTACGTGCTGCGCATGGTGGGCGACCTGGGCAACGGCACCCTCACCTGGGCCTCCCCCATCGGCTGGGGGCAGCAGATGCAGCCGTGGGGCGCCGACCGCTGGTGGCCGCTGCTGCTCCTGGTGGCCGTCACGGCCGTGCTGCTCGCCGCCGCGTGGCAGCTCGAGGCGCACCGCGACCACGGGGCCGGGCTGCTGCCCGACCGCCCGGGGCCCGCGTCCGCGCCGGTGCGCTACGCGTCGCCGCTGGGCCTCACGCTGCGCCTGCAGAGGTGGGTGATCACCGGGTTCGCGATCGGCGTCGTGCTGTGCGCCCTGCTGTTCGCGTCGATCATCAACGCGATGGTCCCGCTGCTCAAGGACGCCGACGGCACCGCCATGGGCAACGTCATCGGCGGCACCAGCGCCGAGGCGTTCGGGTCGTTCCTCATGGGGATGATCGCCCTCGTCGTCGCGATCTTCGCGGTGCTGTCTGCCACGTCGCTGCGCTCCGACGAGGCGAGCGGCATCATCGAGCCCCAGCTCGCCGGGGCGACGTCGCGGCTCACGTGGTCGCTGCAGCGGCTGCTGCTGCCCGCGGTGGGTTCGGCGGTACTGCTCGCCGTCGGCGGGTTCCTGTTCGGGGCCACGTACGCGTCGGTCATGAACGACCCCGGCGCGACGGGCCGGTTCGTCGGCGCGGCGCTCGTGTACTGGCCGGCGATCATGGTGCTGGTCGGCGTGGCGGTGCTGCTGTTCGGGTGGGTGCCGCGCCTGGCCATCCCGCTCGCGTGGGGCGTCGTCGTCGCGATCTACATGGTGATGATCGTGGGCGACGCGCTGCGGCTGCCCGACTGGCTGCTGAACATCCTCCCGTGGTCGGCGACGCCGCGGCTCCCGGCCGAGCCGATGTCGTGGACGCCGGTGGTCATCATGACGATCGTGGGCGTCGCGTTCACGGCGGTAGGCCTGCTGCGCTTCAGGTCCCGCGACATCCAGCCCGCCTGACCCGCGAGTTAGAGCCCGGCCCCGCCGGAAAGCACCCGTGCCCTCTCGCGGGGCCCGGCCCTGGCTTCCGGGCCGGGCGGG
>Ga0082212_10000074_pt1 | contig 140561 bp, 133 predicted proteins | sample TergutNt197P3_FD_71548 | JGI IMG/M metagenome (GOLD analysis project Ga0082212, IMG submission 71548) | Neocapritermes taracua P3 segment gut microbial communities from Petit-Saut dam, French Guiana - Nt197 P3 | ecosystem: Host-associated > Arthropoda: Insects > Digestive system > Gut ... | reverse complement strand
CTTGGTTTTCCTGTGAGACAATGCTGAAGCATTAATGCTGGGCATTGATGCAGGAAAACAGATCAACTTCTAGCTGAATCTCAAGTTCTGTTCCACTCACTCTTTACTTGTCAAAGAACCGAAATGCCACGTTCGTGGCATTGAGGCCTGCCGGGAAACCATGTCCCGGACACGGCATTCTCGCATGAGAAGGACTCCTTTGTCATGCGGGAAAAGAACTATGCTTTAGATCAAAGATCGAGTCAAGCACTTTTTTCAATTTTTTTGAAAAATTGGGAGACAGCCCCTATTCTTCTTCGCTAAAATGCTCGGCAATAGAGGCAAACTTGTCTTTCACCAGACTAAAGGCGGCCACCACTTCCGGATCGAAGTGGCTCCCCGAGCCGGATTCTATAATCTTCACCGCTTCTTCATGCGGCATGGCGTCCTTGTATACGCGCTTGGTAATCAGCGCGTCATAGACGTCGGCAATGGCCATCAGTCGCGCGGGCAACGGAATGCCCTCTCCGGCCAGGCCTTCCGGATAGCCGGAGCCGTCCCACTTTTCATGATGGGAGCATGCGATATCACGCGCCGTGAGCAGAAAGCTCTCCGGGGCTTCCATGGATTTTTCCGCGGCAATGATGGCATCGCGCCCGTGAATGGTATGCAGTTTCATTTCTTCAAATTCTTCGGGCGTCAACCGGCCGGGTTTGAGCAGAATGCGATCCGGCACGCCGACCTTGCCGATATCGTGCAAGGGCGCTGTTTTGTACAGGGTTTCGATATTTTCGTCGGTCAGTTCCGCGTGGTACTTGTCCCTGCTTTGCAGGCAGAGCGCCAGTTCGCGCACGTAGTGCTGCGTTCTGCGGATATGGTGTCCGGTATCGTTGTCGCGTGTTTCCGCAAGCGAGGCCATAGCGATGATAATGGCGTCCTGCAGGGCCGCGAGCTGCCGCGTGCGCGCCATGACCTGTTGCTCGAGCACGTCATTCTGCATTTCAAGGAATTTACGGGCGTCTCCCAGGGCAAGGTGGGTATGCACCCGGGCCATGAGAATCGGCGGCACTATGGGTTTGGTGATGTAATCCACCGCGCCGAGTTCGAAGCCTTTTGTTTCATCGCCTTCCTGCGTTTTCGCGGTCAGAAAGATGACCGGGATGTCCCGCGTTGCCGGGTCGGCCTTCAGTTGCCGGCAGACCTCATACCCGTCCATCTCCGGCATCATGATATCCAGCAGGATAAGATCCGGGTGCGGCTCGGCCCGAGCAATTTTGAGCGCTTTTTCCCCGCTGGTGGCGATTTTATTTCTGTAGAGATCACCAAGCAGCGAACACAGCAGAGTGATATTATCCGGCGTATCATCGACAACGAGGATCGTCGGCTTGGTCGTGGCTTCTTCCATAACGGTCCTTATACAAAACAACTTTTTGCCCGCCGGACAAAGAAAGCGCCCCCAAAAACACAGTGCGTCCTTTTACGGAAGCAGATCGCTCTTACATAAGGATTAATTTGCTCTTTGGCAATAGGACATTACGGCAGGTAGTGTCTCAGTTTGGGTGCGCTGTGCTTTGCCGCCCCACAAAGGAGAGGAAAGGCGAGACAGCGAAGACAGCAATGAGCGCCATTGACTGCTTTGACAAGGAAGGCGCAGCTTTGCGCGATGGGGGCTGAGTTCTTCGGCCCTGCCCCCGGAGCGCAAACAAGCCTGACGAAGTATCGCGCCAAACTGGGGCACTACCAGTTCATGCCCAGCAATTCAAAATGCGCCTGCGGGTGGGCGCAGGCGGGGCACAGAGTGACAGCGCTCGTGCCTTCATGGGTATAGCCGCAGTTCCGGCAGCGCCATTTTACTTTTTCGGCGCGGGAGAAAACGCGGCCTTCCTTGATGTTGCGGGCAAAGTCGAGAAAACGGCGCTCGTGGAATTCTTCGGCCACGGCAATGGCGCGCATGGCGGATGCGACTTCGGGGAATCCTTCCTTGTCCGCGATGGCGGCGAATTGCGGATACATTTCCGTATATTCATGGTGTTCGCCGGAAGCCGAATTAATCAGGTTGGTTTGCGTATCCGTGATGATGCCGGCCGGGAAAGCCGCTGTGATTTCCACGTCGCCGCCTTCAAGGAATTTGAACAGGCGCTTGGCATGTTCTTTTTCCTGATCGGCCGTTTCCGCAAAAATGTAGGAAATCTGCATGAATCCTTCATTTTTCGCGGCGCTGGAAAAAAAGGTATAGCGATTGCGGGCTTGGGATTCACCGGCAAAAGCGATCATGATATTTTTTTCCGTCTGTGTGCCCTTCAGTGATTTCATTATGCTCTCCTTAGCGTTACAAGGTCGGACAATAAGCCGGTCAATAGACAATTGGGCCTAATATATAAACAACAGCTTGCTTTCGTCCAGTATAAATTCCTCAGACTGAGAACTTGGAGGGGAAGGCTTGCTGCTTGCTATAGCCAACTCAGGGGCGGAGCCTAATCTTCCCCATTGCTTAACCCGAGACGTTCCTCAAGCAACGCCACCAGGCGTGAAAAAGCTTTCCTACAATTTTCAACGGCTTCAGCGTGCGAGCCGAAGGCGCCATCGGCAGCGGTAAGACTGAAGATCGGTTTTCTCGCTTCCATGGCCATGGGCATGAGGCTACGATAATGCTTAATCTGGGCGATGCAGTATTCATCATCGTCGATCGTCAAACCGACTGCGGCGCCTTCCAAAACTTCTTTATGAAAAACTTCAGGGATCCTATCGATCCACTTATGGTAAGACTTGGTAGGCCGACCAGCCCTTTCTGAATGTTGCATAACAATGTACCCAATGGGGTCCATGCCTCCTTTGGGCAACTCAAGTGTGGGCAATGGATTTTCTTCCATATATTTTCTCCATGCCTTACGCCATTTGCGCAGGGTAGGGCCAAGGTTCGCCAGGCCCTGGAGAGAGTACCTATCGGGCGCCAGCGGGGTAATAACATAATCGCTGGCAATGATGGCGACCCTGTTCAAGGCGCCAAGGTTGGGTCCCACATCAATGAGGACGAGATCAGAACCTGAATTTTCCGCGCATTTACGCAACACACGGTAAAGGCAGGAAAGAACACGGAAGTCTCTCTCGCCGCCATTGCCTGCCCGAGCCCACGACAGGCTGAACTCGTCTTCCGCAAGAGAAAGTGACAGATCCCCGGGAACAAGGTTGAGTCCTCGCCGAATTTTAATCGGAGGGGGGACAACAACGTCTCCCACGCCATTCAGCAATGGCGAAATCGCCTCGTATATTGTAGAGCCGTCCGGCAATGCATCTGTTTGCTCATCAGTAAGAAAAGCGGAGGTCAGGTTGCATTGCGGATCAAGATCCGCGGCGAGAACAGAAATCCCCCTTTGCCTGAACATCCAGGCAAGATGATAGACGAGAGATGTTTTTCCAACCCCTCCCTTGTTATTAAACAAGGTTAAGAATTTTGTGTGGCTCTGCATATAGTCACTCCGAAGACATCCTGAGTATCCTTATAATAGACCGGCTCAGGGTTTCCGTTCTCCCGCAAGGATTTTTCCGCCCTGGCTATTCCGTAGCCATATCGGTTGACATAGCCCAAATTTTTGAGAATCTCCGCTATTACCGGATTACGATACGCGTTATTGCGGGGAAAGTCGGTTCTGGCTTCCGCAAATAATCCACCGGGATTTTGGATTTCGATTCTATCGGCGAACCAATAAAACCGGATAGGCTGCGTACTTTCGTAGTTCCGGTGCATTACTGCGTTCATTAAATACTCCCGCAACGCCACAGCCGGATACTCAGTCATCGTCTCTTCCCGTAATGGGGATACCGGTATTGGGGTTTGCCGCAAATTTACGATCAGAATTTCATCAAGCACCCGCAGCATTGTTGACAGATTGCCCCCTATTTCCTTCTCGTCAACAGGCGCTTCGTCAAGTCTCGTGCCGCTGAACCGCAGATACTGCATATAGGCTCCCGGCAGCCATTGCCGGGGCTCCGGGGAGAGGAGCAACAACCCCGCGTATGTGGGACACCCATTTTTGCTGTTATAAAGACGTAGCGAGGCAAGTTGATCTTCCTGACGTCTGTGATTTTCATCAATAATTTCCGGAGCCACGGCTTGTTCACGATATTGCGTAAACTCCCGAATGCTTAAATCTTCAATTGTGGCATCGGGGCAAGGCCGCGCATCAAAGGTAGTAGCGTGAGCGATGCGCCGTTCGGTCAGAATACGCTCATCTTGCTCTGTTGCCTTGCTGCGGCTTGGGCCGGTACGGATCCACACAGTGCCTTTATACCGGACCGGGGGGAACATGCTGGGAATGACTTCCACAACAGCAATATCCTTCCCTTCAAGTCGACGTCTTTCTACCTGGAGAGACGGTGTGGGAAGAATGCTCCCGTCGTTTCTGAATGCCGTGAGCATCAAAAGCAGATCATCAGTCACTTGTACGCCTGAAACCGAACCGTTGTTCGCCACCCCAATCAGGAGATAGCCGGGCTTGCCGTCACCGGGCATGTCATTGGCGAAGGCACAAATGGCTTCACCAAATTTTTCTTCTTTTTTGGTTGAAATGGTTCGCTCAATGCGTGGAGATTCAAGGTCAAGCGCACATTCGAGAAGCTCCTGATCTGTGATTCGCATGGCCTTCCTTCATTTCAAGATTCAAAAAAGATTGTGTATATGGCACCGCCGAAAGGCGAGAACGAGCCGAAAGCCACATTTTTCGGCTCAGTGTTCCCCATAAGCCAACCATTGGCCGATTTATGAAATCAGTTTCTTCAGGGTATACGAAAGTTCAGTACCAGACAACGAGCAACTTTCGCCAATCCGCCGTTTCTGAGTTGCAGTTCGCGATATACGGCGGGCTGTGGAATAAACAAGGAGCCCTGAGCAGCAGGCAATGCCTCAGCTTGAGCAATGCCGGCAATTATTCAGTTTGAGCTCCTCCAATAGAGCAACCTGCCGTTGCAGGCAGGCGGGAAGAGAGAAGCGCCGCACGACTGTCCGGCGGGCATTTTGGCGCAGGCGGGTGAACTGTTCCGGCTCCCGGAGCGCGGCATCAACGCGCGCCGCAAGCGCCTTTTGATCAAAAAAATCCACCAGCAGGCCGTTTTCTCCGTCCGTGACCACTTCCCGGACCGGCTCGGTTGCCGAAGCGACCAGCAGGGCTTCGCAGGCCATGGCCTCAAGCACGGACCAGGAAAGTACAAAGGGATAGGTGAGGTAGACGTGCACCGAAGAGATGCGGAACAAGGCGCGCAGAGCGGCATAGGACACGCTGCCGAGAAAGTGGATCCGGGAGAGGTCTAGATCGCCTTGCAGCTCTTGCAGGTATTTGCTTTTGTAGCTTTGCCCTTCCGGCAGTTTGTCGCTGTAGCTGATTCCGTCATTGCCCACAATAAGCGTCTGGGCATCGGGGTGCAGTTTTTGTATTTCCGGCAGGCTGCGCATAAAAATATGGAATCCCCGGTAAGGCTCCAGGTTCCTGGCCGCGTAGGTGATGATTTTGTCTTTGCCGGAAAGGCGCAGCACCGGGTCTGGGGGCGCGTGCCCGGCCGCATCGGCTGTTTTTCCGGTCGTGGCGCGGGGTATTGCGACGCGGCTGTGCTTGCCGACAATCCGGCTTTCGCCGTGCGCCCGCATGGGTTGCACCCGCACCTCTTCTTCCGGGTCCGGGCACATGAAATCCGTGTCCAGGCCGTCATGAATGACGCGAATAGCGGTCCGTATGGTTGCCGGATAGCGCGAGGCCTGCCATTCGGTCGGGCTGATGCAGGCGCTGGCCTCCATCAGGGCCAGGATTTGCGGGGTATTGCGGATACGGGCGCCAAAGGCTCTGTCCACGCTGTGGGGAAACTCCGGATCAAAGGCCATATCGGCCTGTCCGGCGCGAAAGAAATATTCGCAATACGCCAGGATGGGCGTATCCGGGTAGACGTCGCGGATGAAAAGCGCTTCTCCCCAGCCCGGATGGACACTGATCACATCCGGCGTGACCCCCTTGCGCTTGAGGTTCAGCAGAGACCGGGCCACGCTCTGCCCTCTGCGCACGGCGGCCTCGGTGCTTTTCAGGTAGTGGTGGGTCCGCTCTCCCGGCGCTCCCGGCGTTGCGTAGCCGATGGTGGTGATGCCGGGCAGGGTTCCCCGCTTGCGGATGTTTTCGGCGTCTCCCAGGCCGTAGATGTCATGCCCGCCCTGTTCTTTCAGGAAACGGACAAGGCGCAGATACTGGCCCGGAAAGTTCTGATGAATGAAGAGCAGTTTCATGGGCGGTTCAGGGTTTTGAGATCTTCCCTTGCCAAGCATTCCATGCGTTCGGATTCCATAAACATGGAGTACAGCAGAAGCAAGGTGGCGTTGCTTTCTTCCGAATTGGCGCATAAGTCTTGCAACTGTTCCCGTTGCACGGTTTCAAGCAGGCGATCGGCAAAAAGCCCTACCCATTTGGCATAGAGCGGCAGGGGAATTTCCGGGGCCAGGGCGATCATGCTTTCGAGCCGTTGCGTATCCAGATGCGCATGGGTCAGTTTGAGCACTTCCCGCAGCGCTTCACTGCGCCGTTCTCCGGGCAGGGAAAGCCTGGACATGATTCTGGCTGTGATAAAGGCATGGATTTCGGCTTCAGTGCTGACAATGTTCATGGCGTTGCTCCGGGGGCGCGGCTCTCTTGCCGGTCCAATAGAGTACTGACCTGCGCCAAAAGCGCGGAAAGTTCCGCCGCGTTCACGGGTTTTGCCAGATAATAATCCACTCCCATGTCCAGGAAGCGCTCTTTGTCTCCGGCCATGGCATAGGCGGTCAGAACGATAATCGGAATATCCCTGGGAATGGTGAGTCTGTGGCTCCAGGAGGCAAGTCCGAGCGCCAGGGCCGCTTCGGCTGAAGGCGTGATGTCCGCGCTTTTTCCTTCCCGGATGCGCCGGGTCATTTCCATGCCGTCCATCACTGGCATTTGTATATCGGTAATAATGCAATCGAATGCTTGCAGCAGCAGGGCTTCGAGGGCTTGCCGCCCGTCCGGGACGCACACGCAGTCATGGCCCGCTTTTTTCAGGAGAAGGCGCAGGGTGAGCTGGCTCACGGGATCATCTTCCACCACCAGCAGTTTCAGCGGGCGGGCTTCGCGCGGGGATGGCGGAGGCGGGGGCGGGGGTGTTTTTTCCTCCTCCACGCTGTCGGGCACGGCAAAGCGCAGGGAACAGTGCACTGTGGTTCCTTGTCCGGGCGTGCTTTCCACACTGACGGCGCCGTTCATCATTTTCACCAGCCGTTGCACGATGGCCAGTCCCAGGCCGGTGCCGGAAAAGCGTCTGGTGCTTGAAGAGTCCAGTTGGGTGAAGGCATGAAAAATATCGCCCAGTTTGTCGTCAGGTATGCCGATGCCGGTATCGCGCACCGCCAGATAAATGCAGCGGAATCCTTTTTTGCAGCGCGGCAGAAGCGTGCACTCAACGGAAATCGACCCTTCGCGCGTGAATTTGAAGGCATTGCCCACCAGGTTGAAGATGATCTGGCGCACGCGCGCGTCATCACCCACCAGCAGTTGCGGGATATTCGGGTCCAGGTGCAGTGAGAAGTCGATATGTTTCCGCTTTGCCTGGTGCGTGAACATGCCGAGCGCGGAACGCACGGTCACGGAAAAATTGAACTGTTGCGGCACAAGTTCCAGGCGGCCCGCTTCAATGCGCGAAAAGTCCAGAATGTCCGAAATGATGCGCAACAGGCTCCGGCCGGAATGGCTGGCCGTGGTCACGCACTCCATTTGTTCGGGCGTCAGGGGGGACTGTTGCAGGACTTGCAGCATGCCGAGCATGCCGTTGAGGGGAGTGCGCAGTTCGTGGCTGACATTGGCCAGAAACTCGTTTTTGGCCCGGCTTGCGGCTTCCGCTTCTTCCTTGGCTTTGTGCAGCGTCTGCATGGCCCAGCGCCTGCGCAGATGGAACCACATGCCGTTGATGAACAGATCCAGTTGGCGCAAATCCGACGAAGTATACGGTTCTTGTTTGTTGGCCACGCCGACCAGGCAGACCACACGGCCTTCGTCCATTATCGGAGTCACGGCATAGCGTTCGACAGAGACAGACTCGCCGGTGATGTCGGCAAAGTTCCCCTGGGCCGCGTTCACTACTTCGGAATGCCGTATTTCGCGGCATGTTTCGTTTTCCGTCCAGGGCAGCAGGGTAACGCGGTTCTTGGCGGAATCATGTTCCTGCGCGGCAACGTCCTTGGACCAATAGGTATGGCCTTTTTCACTCTCGTTTCTTCCCGCCACGCACAAATAACCAAAGGCGCTGCCCGTGAGTTTTACCGCCTGCTCCAGAGAAAAACGCATCACCGCGTCCTCGCAGGCCGCGTCCATATGGGAGAGGCGGTGCAGGGCCGCCAGGCGGGATTCGTTCAGCCGGGTTTCCCGCTCTATTTTCCGCAGATCAGTGATATCGCTGACAATGCAGGCGACTCTGCCGCTCTCGGGCGAATAGGCGCTGATCTCGTAGTAGCCGGACTCAAGGTGCAGTTCCTGGTGTAGGGGGCGCTCTTCCACCAGTACCCGCCTGAGGCAGGCTGCCCATTGTTCGGCCGCTTCAGCCAGGATATCACGAATCTTGAGGCCGGTAATTTCCGGAGAATTGACCTTGAACATGCGGCTGAAGGCGGGGTTGAGCACCACCAGGGCAAAATCGTCCGGCCCGTAGGACGGTTCGGTCCCTTCCCAGTTCGAGATGTGTTCGAAAAGGATGAAGCCGTCTTCCATCCGGTTAAACAAGGCATAGTAATTTCCGGCCAGGCGCTGGGAAAAGGTTATATCCCGGATCAGCACGGAAACGGACACCACATGGCGGTCCGGGCCGAACTCGGGCCAGAAGCGGCAATCCGCCAGCGCCTTTCCCGTCAGAGGCAAATCCAGCATTATTTCGGAGTGTCCCGGTTTTGCGGTGGCGAAAACATTCCGGACGCTCTTGCGGAAGAAGCCCCGGCCGCCCGACAAGTCGAAATCATCCAGGGATCTGCCGATCATGTCCTGGGGACGGATCGTAAAGTAGCGGCTGATGGTGGGGCTGACCGAGAGAAAGCGGCCTTCCCGGTCGATACGGGCGATAACGTCGGGCGAGTCCTCGGCCATGGCCCGGAACTTCTCGTTGCTGGCGTGCAGCGCTATCTCGGCCTCGCGCTGGGCTGTTATGTCCGAGAGCAGCGCAATGATCCGCGCCGCCTTTCCCTCGCGGCGCAAGGCCACGGCGCGCAGAATGCCCCAGCCCCAGCCGGGGTCGCGGGGAAAACGGACCGTGGCCTGGATCCGTTCGCATTCCCCCTGCATCAAATTGAAGAAGCGCCGGCGCAGGTTCGCGGCATCCACCGGTTGCAGCAGCGCAATCAGGGCCTCCAGGGGACTGTCCTCTTTGCTTGCGGGCATACCCGTTATGGCTGTCCAGCGGGGAGACACATACAGTTCGTCTGTTTCCGCGTTCCAGTCCCAGATGCCGTCATTGATCGCCTTGAAGATCAGGCGGGCGCCCTCACTGTCGTCGCTATACAGGGCAAGGCCGCCCGGCGGGGTTTCTGTTACTGTGGTGCAGACGGCCCCGGCTCGCGGCGGCGGATCCGCCGCATCCGGGCTGTCGGTTTGGCTTGGCGCGGGCTGCGCATCATTTCCGGTCGGAACCCGGGGCAGGCCGAAGTTGATGGCGTCCGACGGGTGCCCCAGAGCCAGTTGTCCGACCAGGGGGCTTACAGGGGGCTGTTTGTCGGGCCGGACCTCATCCGGCGCGTCTTTGCCGAGGCGCGGGCGGCTTTCGTCATGCCCTTCCCGTCCTATGAAGTTGCTGATGTCTTCTTCCGGCTCCACCAGTTCCAGGTAGTGCATGAGGGCGTTCGGCAGCGCTCCGGAGTCCGGGGCGTCCCGGCCGATCTGCCCTTCGCGCTCCACGCCGGTCCCCAGAAACGCGGCATTGTGCGCCAGGGCCGCTTCCAGGGCTTCCACCTGCTTGCGCGCCGTGTAGAGCGCTTCCAGCAGTTCGTGGTGTACTTTTTCCCGGTCGTTGGTGGACATAGTGGTTAGGCTCAGGGATTAAGGAAGCAGCCAATCTGCCATAGGTTTAGCAATGAGCCGCGCGTTATTGTATGCCATTTGCAAGCTCAGGCATGTGTGTCCGATATAGAAATTATCCTGCCGCGAAACGACCAAAGCGACATCTGGAACATACCTTCCAGTCAAGCAAAGTGGAAGTAAAAATTGAATTGCGTTATTATAATACTGAGGAACGGCAACTCTATAGTTTTGTCTCACTTTTATTTTTGCATCTTCAACCGCGCCGAGTAAAAGAGTCGGCAGAAAAGGCTTATCTCTTACAGATTCCGGAATGCGCTCCAAGTTTTCTCTATTTGCATCAAGAATATGGCCGGCATTTATACGAAGTTCTTTATTTGTATCATAAATAAGCTCTTCATGTGATGTAAAATAAGAAGCCCGTTCGGGGAGTGTGCTAAAATCGCTCAAAATAATATCCGAAGCTTCATAGACGCCATGACTATACCAAGGCTGCCGATTTGCGTTGGCGTTCTTCGTGAAGACCCAAAAAATCTCATTATTTGACGGCGCAAAGAGACCGGTATTAAAACATGCCTTATTCGCTGTGGCCGCGATCTTGGATTCTCCGGCGATTTTTTTGTACGTGTGGCTGATGTAGTTTTTGAGGATATTCAGATCCCCCTGGGCAGGATCATAAGACCAGTTTTCCTGCTGGCTCTTTTGCGCGAGACTCCTGACCAATCTTTCAAATTCCGGAATGTAGGCAAAGTCAAAAAGATTTTCATAGACTGGCGGCATAAACTCTCCCTGCTGTGCGGGCTTGACAAAATTCAGATTTGGCCTATTTTATACATAGCTTCAATATTTACTTTTGGCTTTATTTTCCTTGCTTAGGGAGCCTTATGGCTCCCTTTTCCATTGCCTAAAAGCGGGACATTTCCCGTTCGGCGTCGCGCATTTCCGCCGCGTTTTTGAGGTCTTGCCGTTGATCGTGCATTTTTTTGCCGCGGCCGAGGGCCAGTTCCAGTTTTACCCTGCCGTTGCGAAAGTGCATGTTCACCGGAACCAGGGTCAGTCCTTTTTGCTGCACCTTGTCCGCCAGGGTTTTCAGTTCACGGGCGTGCATGAGCAGTTTGCGGTCCCTGTCCGGCTCGTGCTGGGCATAACCGGCATTGGCATAGGGCGCGATATGCAGGCCGATGATAAAGGCTTCGCCCTCGCGGAAGGTGACATAGGCATCGGCAAAGTTCACCGCGCCCTGGCGGATGCTTTTCATTTCCGACCCGGTAAGCACAATGCCCGCTTCAATAAAGTCCAGAAGCTCGTAGTAGTGCCGGGCTTTTTTATTTTGGGCTATCTGGCTGCCCGTGGGTTTTTTGCTCATACGTCCACGCCTACCTGAGAAACGAAAAAGGATACATCTTCGGGAAAACGGTTGTACACCGCCTCGCGCACGATGGTATTGATGAGTCCCACCGTGGGCGCGGCAAGGGCCTGGGTCAGGATGGCCCGGCACTCCTCCGCGCTGCTGTGGCGGATGAAATGTTTAATGGCCGGTATGGACTGCGGGGCCAGGGAGATTTCATCCACGGGCATGCCCAGCAGTATGGGCAGGCAGTACGGATCCGCGGCCATTTCTCCGCATACGCTCACGGATATGCCCGCCCGGTGCGCCATGTCGACAACCTGTTTGATAGCGCGGACAATGGACGGATGCAAGGGCTGGTACATGTAGGCCACATGCTTGTTGCCGCGATCCACGCCAAGCGAATACTGGATCAGATCGTTGGTTCCGATGCTGAAGAAGTCCACTTCCCTGGCCAGCAGATCAGCCACCAGCACGGCCGAGGGCAGTTCCACCATGATGCCGACGGGTATTTGGGCGTCAAAAGGCACGGCATCGGCGTCCAGTTCCTGCCGGGCTTCATTCAGGATGGATTTGGCGGCGCGCAGTTCCGCCAGGCCGGAGATGAGCGGGAACATCAGGGCCACATTGCCCGAGGCGCTTGCGCGCAGGATGGCCCGGAGTTGGGTGCGGAACATGTATTGATGCCGCAGGCAGTAGCGGATACCGCGCAGTCCCATGGCCGGATTGGCCTCGTCCAGGATTTTGCGTCCGGTAAGCAGTTTTTCCCCGCCCACGTCCAGGGTCCGGAACACCACTTTGCGCGGGGCCACGGCCCGGACAAGAGCGGCGTAGTCCTCGTACAGTTCGTCTTCCGTGGGCAGCGTGCTCCGGGTTATGTAGGCGAATTCGGTGCGCACCAGTCCGATGCCCTCGCCGCCGCTGGCAAGCACGCTCTCGGCTTCGGCCGCGCTTTCCACGTTGGCAAGCACGGCAATGCGTTGTCCGTCTTCGGTTTCCGCCGGGTACAGGGCGTGGGTCCGGATGCGCTGCTCATAGGCGTTGTGCTGCTCCTGCAAGGTCAGGTAGTCGGCCAGTTCGGTTTCGTTGGGAGCGACAAGCACCTTGCCCGCTATGCCGTCAACGATCAGCAGTTCCCCCGCAACGGTTTCCTCACACAGGCCGGAGAGTCCCACCACGGCGGGAATACGCAGGCTGCGGGCCAGAATGCCGGTGTGCGACGTTCTGCCGCCCTGCTCTATGGCAAAGGAAAAGATGCGATCCGGGCGCAGGCCTATAACATCCGCCGGAGTCAGATCATAGCTGAGCAAGATACCGCGTTCATCGCCGGTTGCCAGCGGCAGGGCGCTCCCGGACAGGCACTGCAGAATGCGGGCCGCAACCAGGCGCACATCTTCAATCCGGTCGCGGATGTAGGGCAAATTAATGCGGTTGAAGTCATCGGCAATGCGGGCCACGCTTTCTTCAAGCGCCCATTCCGCGTTCATCCGCTGCTCGCGGATGCGGCGCAGGGCTTCACCCCCGAGTTTGTGGTCCCGGCAGATGAGCAGGTGCATGTCCAGCACCTCCGCATGCAGGCGCAGATCCTGGGAGAGCCTTGCCCTGGCCTGGGTAAAATCCTCGGCCACAGCGTCCATGGCCTTGTGCAGCCGTATCGTTTCCTCCTCGACAGCGGCCAGGGGCACCAGTTCATGGCGCACGGAATCAGGGGCCCGGTTCAAAAAGAACCCCTTGCCCACAGCGATGCCCGTGGAAACGGCTATACCGTGCAAAATGGCCCGTGCCATTTGTCCTCCGCTTGGGTCAAGAACCTAGTAATTTTGGGGCGGAGCCCCTCCAAAAAAGCCTAGAAACAGTTCCTAATCGTCTCCGCGGCCAGGGCCGCGTCCACGCCGTGGCAACGCAGGGTCAGGGAAGCGCCCTTGCCGGCGGCAAGGGAAAGAATATCCAGAATGCTCTTGGCATCGGCTGTCGCGCCTTCGTATTCCAAGGTTATGCGGGCTTCAAACTGTTGCGCCGCCTGGGCCAGTCTGGCCGCGGGTCTGGCGTGCAGGCCGAGGTCACTTTTGATAAAAATGACCGTTTCCACGCCTGGCGCGGATACGGGCTCCGCCTCTGTCATCTTCTCCAGCATTCGTTTCTTTCCTTACATATCCGGCGGCATCAGCCGCATGGTAGTGCCTCAGTTTGGGTGCGCTATGTTTTGATGCCCCACAAAGGCCGGGAAAGGCTGGCCTGTGGAGACAGCAGTGAGCGCCGTTGACTGATCTGACGAGGAAGGCGAGTTTTTTGCGGAGGGAGTGTACTCTTATGGTACTCGACCGGAGCAAAAAACGATGCCTGACGAAGTATCACACCAAACTCAGGCACTACCACGGCAGTCGCGCGGGAATATATTCAAACCACCCGGTCAAGTGCAGGGTCACTGTTACCGTGAGCAGAACAAGGGCCACAAACACGCGGGAAATATGGCGTCTGCCCACGAGCCATCCCATGAACAGCAAATAGACCGCCACGCCCGCCCACACCGCCATTGGCGCGCCCGGCAGAGCCAGCCATAACAGCAGCCCGAGCAGCACGGCATTCACGCATTTGAAACGGTCGCCCCAGTTCATCAAATTAAACCGCCGCAACAGAAACAGCACTTCCATGCCTTTGCGGAAACCAAGAACATAGGACAGCAGTTTAAAAAGCTGCAAAAACACAAAGCAGTATACAGTAAACCAGAGGGCTTTTTCAGGCAAGCCCGCCAGAATCAGGCAGGAAGCGACCAAAGCCCAGGTAACCAGCAAGGTTCCGTTAAACAGGGAGTCCCCTATGGCGGACAAGGTATTCGCGGTGGTATCCTTGAGTCCTTCCAGCACGGATGGCGGCAGGACGCCGTTGGCAATGCCCGTTTCCAGACGCAGCAGGATCCCCAGCAGCATGGGCGTGAAAAAGGGGTGGCAGTTGTGGTGCCGGGCATAGCGCATGCGCGCCGCCGCGAGCCGTTCTCCCGGTCCGTAAAGAAATTCCAGGGCCGGTTCAAAGGCATAAATGAACCCGATATTCTGCAAACCGCGCGGGTTATAGGCGGCATTCACCAGGTAGCTGCGTAAAAAACAGCGGCAGAGGAGTTTGGACGGCACGATTTTCATGTATTCACCTGAAGGCCGCACAGACAGCCGTACAGTTCCTTGGCGCTCCAGCCCCTGAGACGGGTTTGCGCGCGCGCCGCGACCTCTTTCATCCTGCCGCCGCGTGCGCTTTCCTCCCGCAGCACGGTTTCGACTTCATCCATGGTGCTGCGCGAGCGCTCATCGGGCGGTCCCAGCACAACGGTAATCTCCCCGAGCAGTTCAGGCAGCGGGTTATGTTCTCCCAGAACGAAAAAGAGAAATTCCTCATACTGTTTGGTCAACTCCCTGGCAAGGCAGGCCTCTCTTCTGCCCAGGGCTCTGAAGGCGCTGTCCAGCGTTTCCGCCAGGCGATCTTTGCGTTCAAAGAACACCAGGGTGGCGGCAATGGCCGCCCAGGGGGCGAAAAAGGCTTCGCGTTCCGCTTTTTTGCGCGGCGCAAAGCCCAGAAAGGCGAACGGATAGGGCGGCAGTCCGCTGGCGCTGAGCGCGGCCAGGGGAGCGGACGGACCGGGAATTGGCGACACGGGGATGCCTTCGTTCCGGCAGGCCCGGACCAGTCTGTAGCCGGGGTCCGAGAGCAGCGGCGTGCCCGCGTCCGAGACCAGGGCCAGGGATTTGCCTTCCTTGAGCCAGGCCAGCGCCTGGGGCAGGCGCGCTTCTTCGTTATGGTCGTGAAAACTGGTAAAGGCGGGAGCCTTGACCCCGCAACGGGCGAGCAGGCTGCCTGTTTTGCGGGTGTCTTCCGCCAGGATGCCGGAAACAGAAGCAAGCACCTGCCCGGCCCTTGGCGAAAGATCACCAGGGTTGCCAAGCGGTGTCGCCACTATCCACAATGTGCCCGGTTTCGATGACATTATCGTGGTGCTCCAGTTCCATGCGTCCGTCAGGGCCTTGCTGTATGCAGATGAGATCAAAACGGCAGGGGCGGGACCATACTTCTTCCACGGCCAGATAGTGTCTGGCGGCGCGCACGAAGCGTTCCTGTTTTTGCGCGGTAAAGGCCGCGTATGCCGGTATGCCATGGCCCTCGCTGTCGCCCGGCTGTTCGGCCGGTCCGCAAGAGCGGGTTTTCACCTCTACAAAGACAAGTTCCTCGCCGTTTCCGGCCACAATGTCCAGTTCCAGGCCCTGCCGCGCCCCCTTTGGCCGCCAGTTGCGCTCCAGGATACGCCAGCCGAGACTCCTGAGGTAGCGCACGGCCGCCTCTTCCCCGCTGCTGCCCAGAAGCAGATGGCGCGCCTTGGCTTTCATGGCGTATTGTGCCTTTTCACCTTGTCTGTTGCAAGGGGAAAAAGGTAGTGCTTCCCTCCGCTCCTTGCTTTTCTTTTTCCTTTATGCTAATATATATAAACATATAGCATCCCTCCCCAGTCTTACCTGTTCCCGCCTCCCCCAACATACCCCCAACTCGACCTCCACGCCGAGGCCGCTTCGTTCATTTTGTCAATAATTACACAGGAGAGAATCTCTATGCACCACCCCACGCCCATGCCATATCAACAATTCTCACCCCGCCAAAGTCTGCTCGGTTCACCACTCGAATCCAAGCCCAAGCTCTCAACCTCACCCCCCGCAAACGCCACCCTCACCCGCAACGGCCTGACCATAGAATGCTTCTATAACCAGGACGGAAAACTCCACAAAAAACGCGAACACTACGGCAACGACTCCACCGAATTCATCTACCACTTCGACCCAAAAGGCCACCTGCTCAAAGCCTTCCGAAACAACAAGCTGGTGGAAGAATACGCCTACAACGAACTCGGGCAGCGGGTACGCGCACAACGCGAGTATCGCGGCTGCTACGATCGCGGCAAGGGCCGTCTGGAGTACGACAAGCAGGGCAAGCTGTTCAAAGCCGGAGAGTATTCCTTCAGCTACAATAAACAGGGAGCTCTGGCCGAGCGCCGGGACCGCTGGGATACGACTAGGTTTTCCTACGGCAAGGACACCCTGCTGGACAAAGTACACCTCAGCTATGGCGGAAAAATCTGGTACGAATATGATCCCGTACACCGCATCGTTCCAGCCAAACGCTTCAGGAATGAGCTCCTGGTCGCGGAATATGTGTGGCGCAATGCCTTGCAGCTTGCAGCTTATCTGGACCACGAGCACCAACTGGAATATACCTTTCTCTATGATACAAACGACGTTCTGGACCGCGTGCGCATTGTCCGCATGCCTTACCACAAAGTCTGGAAACCCGGCCCGCATATAGACGTAGTGGCCGCCAGCCGGGACTGGCCCTACGTTATGTCCGCGCAACGGACAATGCGCAGCATGCATCTTCTCTTCGAGAAGTACGGCGATGTGCTTGACCTCCACTGCTGCACGGATCAGGTGGGAACCCTCAAGCTCCTCACCGACAGGCAGGGCCGACCGGTCAAGGAAATCCAGCGGGACAGCTTTGGGGTGATACTGCGGGATAGCTTTCCGGACTTGTACATGCCCATAGGGTTTGCGGGCGGGTTGCAGGATCCGGATACCGGCCTTGTGCACTTTGGCTACCGGGACTATGATCCGGTAGTGGGCAGGTTTACGGCGCCGGATCCGCTGGGGGACACGGGCGGGGATCATGACTTGTATGACTATTGTATAGATGATCCGGTTACGATGAATGATCCCACGGGGTTGTTTCCGCCCTTGCTGTTGTATGCGGGACTGGCAGCAGCAGCGGGTCTGGCGGGAAAAGCGGCCGCCCTGGGCCTGGGACGGGGAGGCGCTTACGGAGCGGCCAAGGCTGCGGATAAACTGGAAGGCAAAGGCGGCACAAAGGCGCAGGATGGAGTAAAGGCCGTGGTTCCCACGGTTGCCAGGGCGAGCCTTATTTCCGCCGCCGCCTCGCCGCTGCCGGCTGCGGTGGTGGCGCCGCCGGGAGCGGCCGCCGCTGCCGGGCGAACGGCAGCCGATGCTGGACTGCGGGCTATGGCGAGGGTTCAGGCTAGCCGATATGGGGATAAGATTGTAACAGGAGCAACGCATGCCGCAAGGCTTGGAGAAGGATATGCGAATCCTAATTGGGTTACACCCTCATCGGTGGCCGGGGGAGCGGGAGCGATCGTAAAACAGTTTGTAGACTACCTCGAGAGGCGGAAAAACTCCAAAAAATAGACTTGTACTTTGAGGAGGGAGAAATGGGCGACGGCAATAGCCCGTATTGGGGCCTATTCCTTGGCATTATGTTGATTGTCTTAGGCGGGTGGAACATAATAACAGGCGATGGCGGTTATAAGGGAGGGCTGTTTGTGGGGAAGGCTCCCGTCGTGGATTGGTTTGGATGGATTTTTTTGCCTTGCGGCATCGCCATTACTGTTCTCTCCATCATCTCCCTGCGGCGCGGCGGAGGCAAGCCCAAAAAATACACGGACGAAGACGTTGCCCGCGCCAAAGAAGCACTGGATCGCATGTATTTGCGCGAGCACGGAACCTTGCCCGAAGAACCGCCGTCCAAGAAAGACGGATAGACGGTACATGGGGCCGTGACACGCTCATGTCGTTCATGAAAGGGGCTTCGGCCCCTTTTCTTTTACGCGGCAGGCCATGTTTCCGCTTTACTGTGGCGCGACGCTCTTGTTTTCCTCAATAAATTCTCTTATTATTGAAGATTGTTCCGGCCGACCGGCATCTATACAAGGAGAATTCCCGATGAACGATATCCTTCGCGCCATCCGCGACCGCCGCAGTATCCGCAAGTACCAGGACAAGCCTGTGTCCAGGAAGGTGCTGGAGCGTATTGTCGAGGCCGGGTTGTGGGCGCCCAGCGCCATGAACCGTCAGCCCTGGCATCTGACCGTGGTGCAGGGCCGCGACCTTATTGACCGCATCAACGTCGAGCTCAAGGCGGCTGTGGAACGCATGCCCGAGAACCGCTATAAAGCCATGGTGGGCAATGAGTCATATCATGTGAGCTTCAGGGCTCCGGCGCTGATCATCGTGTCCGCCGCTCCGAACGCCTCTCCCATGAACGAGGCCGACTGTTCCTGCGCGCTCCAGAACATCTTTCTGGCCGCGTATTCTCTGGGCGTGGGGTCCTGCTGGGTCAACCAGCTCGGCAGCGTGTGCGCGGAACCCGGCTTCCGTATTCTTTTGGACAGCCTGGGCGTGCCGTCCGGCAATTATATTCACGGTGTGGCCTCCCTCGGGTACGCGGCGGACGACGCCAATCCCAAGGTGCTGTTGCGCAGAGACGGGAACGTGAACTGGGTTGAGTAAGGGTAACAAAACAGCATGGGCAAAGATCTGATTATCGTGGAATCACCGGCCAAGGTGAAGACCATACGCAAGTTTCTCGGCAACAATTACGCGGTACAGGCCAGTATCGGCCATATCAGGGATCTGCCTTCCAAGACCCTGGGCGTGGATGAAGGCAATGATTTTGCCCCGCAGTATGAAGTCATTCCAGGCAAGGAAAAAGTGGTGGCCGAGTTGCGCAGTGCGGCGGCCAAGGCGGACAACATCTATCTGGCCCCTGACCCGGACCGCGAAGGCGAGGCCATTGCCTGGCATGTGGCCGCGCTGATTGAGGATCAGACCAAAGACAAGCGGGTCAGCCGCATTCAGTTCAACGAAATCACCAAGCGGGCCGTGCAGGAAGCCCTGGCCAATCCCCGCCCTCTGAACGCCAATCTGTTTGACGCCCAGCAGGCCCGGCGGGTGCTGGACCGTCTGGTGGGCTACAAGATTTCTCCGCTGCTCTGGAAAAAGGTCAAGCGCGGCATCTCGGCCGGGCGGGTGCAGAGCGTGGCCTTGCGTCTGCTGGTGGACCGCGATTCCGAGCGCCGGGCCTTTGTGCCCGAGGAATACTGGCTGTTCCGGGCCTTTCTGGAAGCGGACCAGCCGCCCGTGTTCCGGGCGGATCTGCATAAGGTGGACGGCAAGAAGCCGGTTATCGGCGATGAAAAGGCCGCTCTGGCTCTTGAGGCCCGTTTGCGGGGACAGCCTTTTGTTGTGGACGGGGTGGAAGTCAAGGAGCGGGAAAAGTCCCCGTCCCCGCCCTACATCACCTCCACCCTGCAACAGGCCGCCAACCAGCGCCTGGGCTACACGGCCAAGCGCACCATGAGCGTGGCGCAGCGTCTTTACGAGGGCGTGGACCTGGGCGAGTCCGGGACCACGGCTTTGATCACCTATATGCGTACTGATTCGGTGCGCATTGCCGACGATGCCAGGGACGCGGCCAAGGCCTTTATCGAGGCCACCTGGGGCAAGGACTACTATCCGCCCAAGGCCCGGCATTTCAAATCCAAGGGCGGGGCCCAGGATGCGCACGAGGCCATCCGTCCGGTGGACGTGGCTGTCACTCCGGACAGCATCAAGCCTTTTGTGGCTCCGGATCAATACCAGTTGTACCGCCTGATCTGGACTCGTTTTCTGGCTTCGCAGATGGCCGGGGCCAGGGTGCAGGACACGGTGGTTCTGGTTTCCTGCGCTGGCGCGCAGTTCCGGGCCAAGGGCGAGCGCGTGCTTTTTCCCGGTTTTTACGCGCTTTCCCCGCAAAAGAGCGAGGATGTGGTGGAGTTGCCCGCCCTGGCTGCCGGGCAGGCGCTGACCTTGCACAAGCTGGAGAAGGAGCAGAAGTTCACCCAGCCGCCGCCGCGCTACAGCGAAGCCTCGCTGGTGCGCGAGTTGGAAGAAAAGGGCATCGGCCGTCCTTCCACATACGCCAGCATCATTGCCACGCTCATTGAGCGCGAATACGCGGCGCTTGAGGACAAGCACTTTGCGGTCACGGATCTCGGCCGGGTGGTCTGCGAACTGCTGACCGAGTATTTCCGCGATCTCATGGATGTCGGGTTCACGGCCCAGATGGAAGAGGCCCTGGACAAGATCGCTGAAGGCGAGGAAGACTGGATCGCCCTGCTGAACCGTTTTTCCGCCGAATTCAACCCCACGCTGGAGCAGGCGGCCAAGGCCATGAGCTCGGTCAAGGGCGGTCTGCCGTCCGGTCTGGCCTGTCCGCAGTGCGCCAAGCCCACGCTGATCAAGTTCGGCAAGGCCGGTCCTTTTCTGGCCTGTTCCGGCTACCCGGAGTGTACCTTCACCAGCAATTTCAACCGGGATGACAAGGGCGAGGTGCGCATTGCGGAGCGCGAGCAGCCGCAATATGAAATCGTGGGCGCCTGCCCGGACTGCGGCAGTGACCTGGCAATTAAAAAGGCGCGCACCGGCAGTCGCTTCATTGCCTGCACCAACTACCCCAAGTGCAAGCATGCGCGCCCCTTTCCTACCGGCGTGCCCTGCCCCAAGTGCAAGCAGGGTGTGCTGGTGGAAAAAAGCTCCAAGCGGGGCAAGCTCTTTTACGGCTGCGACCAGTACCCCAAATGCGACTTTGCCATGTGGGACGAGCCGGTGCAGGGAAGCTGCCCGGACTGTGGCTCTCCCCTGCTGGCCGTCAAAAAGCCCAGGGGCGGCAAGGCCTATGTAGGCTGCCCGGAAAAGGGCTGCAAGTACAGGCAGGGTGATGGCGAAGAGGGCGGGGGTGAAGGGGACGAATAACCAAGGGCCGTTTTTCATCCATACGCGGCCACATTTGACGGCAGAAACGCCATACGCTACAGAGAAACACAGGCAGGCCCTTCCGGAAGGAGGGTGCGCCTATGGCGAAGTTCCTGATGAATGTGCTTGCCGCTGTGGTGGCAGCCGTTCTCGCGGCCCTGATTATACGTTTCTTGAACGTCTAAACAGGTTTGCCCCTGAAGGAAACGCCATTTCCGTCAGGGGCATGTTCTTAAGCGATTAAACGCGGATGGGCTTGCCAGGGCCGGAGAGTGTTCACGCACAAACCGGCCCACCTGATATCAAGATAATCCTCCGCGCAAAAATTTGCAAGCCTCTATTCAGAATTTCAGAGTCTCAGCCGGAGGCCTGTTAAGGCTACAGGCCTCAAGAAAGGATTCGCCAAGGTGGCGCTGGGTGAGAAGTATCAGAAAAGGCGTTCAGTCCCGGAAGTAAAATAACGCACTTCACCCCTTTGTCTGTTTCGCGTGAGCATGCGGTAAGGACAAAACAATATCCCGCGCCGGGGCGGCAGTCAAAGCCACTCCAGCTTTCCTTGAAATTATAGCTGTTTTGGCGTACACAATCCGTGGGACGGGTTCTCCGAAAGGAGGGTACGTCCATGGGAAGATTCCTTGTGAACGTCCTGGCGATGATTATCGCCGGCGTCATAGCGGCCCTTATTTTGCGTTACTTGTAACGGCTCAATAAGATTGCCCCGTAGGAATCTAACCATTCCTACGGGGCGAAGTCCATGGGATTATAATACAATTCCGGGAAACTCGTCCCAAGGCCGGGGAGTGTTCACGCACAAACCGGCCCGTCTTGTTCAGAAATATTACGCATTCGTTATGTTTTGTCAACCACGGTTATGGAAACCGGCGGGCGACGATAGCGCTGAAATTCATGACTGATACCCCGAAAACAGCGTTTTGAAAAAACCGCTCCGATCCCCCTTGCAAAATTCATCTCCTTATCGTATACTTATATAAACAAGTGGCGAATTCTTTGCGGTTGTTGATACAGCCGGAATGATCGACAGCCATTGTCTTGCCGGGTCTTTGTCTTTTTGCCCGGTTTTCGGTTCCCTTCTCATTTTTTCCCGTCACCATCCTCCTCGGGTTCGCGAACCTCTTTTGCGTCTTTGGCGCGCGGGTTCGTTTGACCCCTTATAAACCAGAATACGGGTAGCGCCTCAGTTTTGCGCTACGCTTTGCCGCCCCACAACGGGCGGGAAAGACTGGACAACGAAAACAGCAACAACCGCCGTTGACTGCTTTGACGAGGAAGGCGCGGGTTTTTACGCAGGGAGTGGACTCTTCAGTCCATGACCGAAGTAAAAACCAAGCCTGACAAAGTATCACGGCAAACTGAGGCGCTACCCACAATGAGTATCGACGCCATGCGCTGGGCCTGGAGGCTCTCTCTGCGCCCGACCTGGAAATTCATCCTGCTTTCGCTTGCGGACCGGGCTGACGAACGGCACATGTGCTGGCCGTCTCTGCGCCGTCTGGCCAACGATACCGGCTATGACGAGCGTACCGTGACCAGAGCCCTGCGGCAGATGTGCGAGGCCGGAATTATCAGCCGTCTTGACAGGCCGGGCAAAGGGTATGTGTATACCCTGCTCGGGGTGTCGGGCAGGGAGGATAGCCCCCCTCACGCATGCGGGGGCACTGGGTGTACCCCCCGCAAAAGTGTACCCCCTGCATCCGGTGCCCCCCCACCCCCCGCATTTCAGGTCGGACACCCCCCTCATTTCCGTCCCTCCCTTCCCTATAGAGAACCCAAAGAAGAACCCTCAAGGAACCCCAAGGAAGAGTTGCACAAGCCCAAAAAAGCTTTTGGCGAGTTTGGCAACGTGCTGCTCACGGACGGGGAGTTTGCCGCTCTTGAGGCTGCCTTTGGCCGGGAGCGGACGCGGGAGGCGGTTGCCTTTCTTGATCTGCACCTGGGGGCCAGGAAAGGGCCGGACCCGTATAAGTCGCACTATCTGGCCATGCGCAAGTGGGTCTTTCAGGCTCTGGATGAACGCCGGGCCAAGCAAGGCAAGGCTGCCGGGGCCGATTTCTCGCCGGGACCGCAAACCTATGCCCAGGCGCGGGACGCGGAGCGGCGTCAGCGATCCTTACGGCTCTTACAACGCATGGAGGCTGAACATGGCGAGCTATACGCATATCAGGAACCGGCTGGAAACGTTGTCCGTGCTCTTGCAGAGGAACATTCCGGGCGTGGAAATCGAAGTCATGTCCAGAGAGTGGAGCCGGACCCTTGAGGAATGGCCGGACGCCCTGTTTGAGAGCGCCCTGCTGCGGCACAGGCAACGTTCCAGTTATTGGCCCACGGAAGCCGACGTCATACGCGCGGCTGAGGAAATACGGGAAGAAGAACGGGTCCGGCTGCGGCGGGCGGCCCAGGCCCGGCCTCATGATGAGGCGTTTGATCAGGACAGCGGTCCCCTGACCCCGGAAGAGCGGGACAGAATAACGGTCCAGGTGCGGCGGATTCTGGACAGTATCGCTCGCAGGGTGAAGGCCGGGCCATAATAACATCGACAAAACAAGGAGAAACATCAATGTCCGCATTCACTGACGCAGATACCCAGAGACTGGAACGGATGGTCAAAGAGGCCGAGGGCTTCCGGCTGACCGCCTACCGCTGCACCGCCGGCGCGCTGACCATCGGCTACGGCCACAACTGCGACGCCTCACCCGTGGACGGCGTGGCCCGCGTGGGTGACAGCATCACCCGTGAGGAGGCCGAGCGTCTGTTCCGTACCGACCTCACAAACGCCGTATGGCAGGTGCGCAAGGCCCTGCCCTGGGTTACGAAGCTTTCCCCGCCCCGCCAGGCCGTGCTCTATGACATGGCCTACAACATGGGGCTCGGCGTGCATGGCGTATCCGGACTGCTTTCCTTCCGCAACACGCTTATCTTCATCGAGAGCGGCCATTATTCGACCGCGGCCAAGGGCATGCTGGCTTCCAGGTGGGCCGTGCAGGTCAAGGGCCGCGCCAAAAAGCTCGCCTGCCAGATGGACACGGGAGAATGGCAATGAACGCTGTACATGTGCAACCCGGCCGCCAGGAAGGCGGCCACGCTCTGTCTCGAGCGGAGTGTGGCCCGGTTTGTAAAGGCACAGCCGCAGTAAATTGCGACAGTGGTTTTTACACGACTGGTGAAGCACTGGTTCACGGATGCAAGCCGGGATTCATTCCCGGCGAAGCAACGAGCCCGACAGGGAGTGTCCGCACAGTGCGGCCCGTGCCGGGAAGGCACATGTGCGATACATCGCAACCCCCGCAAGGCAGAACTGGAGAAGCCCTGTTTGCGGACCGACCGGCATCTAAAAAAGGAGCATCATAATGAGCTGGTTATCCTCAATTCCTCTTATCGGCGGTCTGTTTGAGACGGTTGCCAACAGGATCAGCCCGGACAAGTCCAAGATACTTGAGGCCCAGGCGCGCATTAACGAGGCGGAAGTCGCGGGCGCGCCGGTTTCCCATCTTCGCTTGTGGCGGTCTTTTCTCGGCTGGGTGTTGGCCCTGGTGCTGGCCTGGGAAGTCATCGGCAGGCCGGTGGTCATGACCTACTGGCCGGAGACAGTGCTGCCGCCGTCCATGATCGGCGAGATCCGGCACATTCTTCTGGCCATGCTGGGGCTTGGCATATGACTGGAGAACACAAAACCATCTACACCGGCCCGGAGCGCCGTGCGGCCGTGAATGAGGCGCAGCTTAAAAAAGCGGTCAAGGAGGCGGTGTCCGAGGCCTTGAAAAGCGCCAACCTCATTGACGGGCCTACGCACATTGCGCACCACCAGGCCATTGCCGAGGCGCTTTCCATGGCCAGCCACGCCAAAAAGACGGTGGTCGGGGCTGTTGTCAAGGGAATCATGGCGCTGTTGCTCCTGGGCTGTCTGGCCTGGGTGTGGGGAAACAGGGGGCAGTGATGAAAAAGGAGGAGACCATGACAGAATTACCGCTTACGCACGCCGAGCTTATTGAGCAGGCCCGCCGGTACGGCCCGGCCTGCATCGAGGCTTTGGCGGATGAAATGCAGAACGGCAGCGGCGCGTCCCGCATCAGCGCGGCCAAGGAGCTTCTGGACCGGGGATTCGGAAAAATCGGACAGCCCGTTGAACTTGGCGGAAGCGGCGGCGGGCCAATGGAGGCGCGGGTTGAGTTGTCGCCCGAGGTGGCTGCCATGCTCGGGTCCGTGACGGGCTTCACGCAATGAATGCCACCCGGACGCAAGCCCTGGCCGGGTATCAGGCTGTGCAAAGCGATGCAGACGTGCGCGCCCTGCTCTGCGGCGATCTCTTTTTTCTGCTGCTGTACGGCATGCGGCGGGCGGACATTAATCACGACTGGCTGTTTGATCGTTGCCGCGAGGTGCAGGCCGAGCCGGACGGCTGTCTCGACCTCTGGGCGCGCGGGCATTACAAAAGCACGATCATCACCCAGGCCTTGACCATTCAGGAGATTCTGAAAAACCCGGAAATCACCGTGGGCATTTTCAGCCACTCCCGGCCCATTGCCAAGAGCTTTTTGCGCCAGATCAAGCGCGAGTTCGAGAGCAACCGGGTCCTGCAAAGCCTTTTTCCGCACATCAGGCCGCCGCAAAAGGGCGAAAAGCGCACCTGGGCCGAGGACGAAGGGATCATCGTGCAGCGCCGGGAGAACAAGAAAGAGGCCACGGTGGAAGCCTGGGGTCTGGTGGACAGCCAGCCCATCGGGCGGCATTTCGATCTGCTGGTGTATGACGATGTGGTGACGCCCGAGTCGGTCAGCACGCCCGACATGATCAAGAAGACCACGGACCAGTTCCGTCTTTCCCTGAACCTGGTGTCCCGCTATCCGCGCATCCGGATTATCGGCACGCGCTACCATGCGGCGGACACCTACCTGGACATTCTGGAAAAGGGAACGGCCAGGGCCCGCGTCTATCCGGCCACCAGGGACGGCGCGGCCGAAGGCGAGCCGGTGTTCTTTTCCCGCAAAGTCCTGGCTGCCAAACGGCGGGACATGGGGCCCTTTGTGTTCGCCTGCCAGATGTTGCAAAACCCGCTGGCGGACAAGGCGCAGGGCTTTGCCGCCGAGTGGTTCCGGCGTACCGGGGCGGACGCGGGCGAAGCGCACGGCATGAACACCTATATCGTGGTGGACCCGGCTTCGGCCAAGAAAAGCGGCAGCGACGCCACGGCCATGTGGGTGGTGGGGCTGAATACGGACAACAATTACTACGTGCTGGACGGCGTGCATGACCGGCTGAACCTGACCGAGCGCGCCAGGGCGCTGTTCGACCTGCACCGCAAGTGGCGGCCGAAGGCCGTAGGCTACGAGCGCTACGGCATGCAGGCGGATGTGGAGCACATGCGCTTTATCATGGAACAGGAGAATTACCGTTTCAGCATTATCGAACTGGGCGGGTCCATGCCCAAAAACGACCGCATCCGGCGTCTGGTGCCGCTGTTCGAGCAGGGGCGCGTGTATTTCCCGGCGCGGCTCATGAAAAAATGCTGCGACAATACGGTCCGTGACCTGAGCGACGAGTTTTACCGTCAGGAATATCTCGCGTTTCCGGTCTCGCGGCACGACGACATGCTGGACTGCCTGGCCCGCATACTTGACCCGGAGCTTGGGACGCGCTTCCCGCAACGGACGGCGGCGGCCTCCTCTCTGCGCGCGCGGACAGAGTATGATCCGGCCAGTTATGGGCTTACGGTGCTGGAGTTGTGAGGGAATACTTATGGTAACATTAAAAAGGAGGCAGTGTGATGGGCGGCTGTAGCAGAAACTTTGATGCGATGACCGGCGGGAGGCCGGTGGAGCCTTTGCCCGGCAGTCTTTTATCTGAAGCAGCGGCAAATGCCCGCGCGGCGGCGAATGCGGGCGGGGGCGCGGCGGAGCAAAGGTTCCGTAGCCTTTTATCCGGGACAACGGCAGATGCCCGCGCGGCTCCCGCGCCACAGCCTGCCGCGCAACCTCAGGCTCCGGCGGTACGGCAACGGGCACCCGCGCACCAGTGGGACATGGGTGCGTCAATAGCACATCTACAGAGGAACTCTCCAGAAAATCGCAAAAGTCAGGGGGAATGTGCGAAGTATGTTGGAGATGCCATTGAAGCCGGAGGAGCTCGCATAAATCGCGCTTTAAACAACAGCGCTGAAGGAGATAGCGCCTATGGCTACGGCCCTGTGGTGGAAAGTGGCGGATACAGGGCCATGCCGGAGGGGACCAAGGAACAGGCAGGCGATGTGGTCGTCATCCAACCTACTCCGAAACATAAGCGCGGCCATGTCGCCATGTATGACGGTAAAGTCTGGAGATCAGATTTCATACAGGACCATATGTATCCCAGCATGGATTACCTCACCGTAAAGCCTCCGTTTACGCTATACCGCCGACCCTGAACACTCAAGGCGTCCGGCCAACAGGATGCGCCCCAATTACGCCAAGCCGGGTATAAATCCGGCTTGGCTTTTGACTGTTTTGATGATACTTTATAAAGAATGATAAATATAGACTGTACGCATGGATTCTCTATACATCACCCAAAAGAGGCGCTCATGAATAAGCCCGTGTCCCGTTGTCTGTCGCTGTTGCTCTTGCTTTTATTTTTTAACGCTCAACCGGCTTTTTGCGCCGAACAAACGCCGGAGCAACTGGTGCGCGATTTCTACGCCTGGTTTTTTAAGACAGATACCGAAACGGAAGTCGCCCTATTCAATGATAAGATATACACGTATGTTGCCAAAGAGACTGTTGATTACGCAAGAAGAATGATCGGGGTCGGGGATGGTCTGGCCTATTTCACTAAATTCGGTGTCGACATCGCCTGGGAAAAGATGCCCATGACTCTTGGCCGGCAAATTGCCATGGCTGATGACAGATATGTCATTCCCGTAAGTTTCAAGTGGCCGTCGGAGGATCGCGAGGATGATATCCATCTTGTTGTTTACGTAAAAAAAGAAAACGGCAAATCTCTTATCTATAAAGTCTCGGATATCTATCCGTATTCGTAGCGCTGTTTGTAGTAGCGGGGAAATATGAAAAATACATTGAGCGTAGTGTTCATGATGGTGTTCTGTTGTTGTATGCTTGCCTGTAGCGCCAGGGGCATTCCGGAACAACAGGGGCCTCGGGATGTGGTCAGCAATTTTTATGCTTGGTACATTGAAGAGAGTAATGACATACGCAAAAACCCTATTAAAGACGAAATAATGTATCGGTATGTCTACGCCTGCACAGTCAATAAGTGCCGTATCGACCTGAAACAGGCCAATCTCGACGCGAATTATTTTCTTCGTGGAAATGACTTTTATTATGAACGCTTCAAGTCACTCACCGTGCATGCTCCGGTCAGCATCAATGACAGTATCGCTTTGGTTCCGGTTGGATTTGGCGATGAGAAGCCCTCTATTCTCGTTTTTGTGCAAAAAACCAAGGATGGTTGGCGGATAATCAAGGTTGAGGATAGCTGGTATTAGGGGGTGTTGCCGAAGAGTCGTGGTTTCGCTTGTCTCTGACCTGCATGGAGTACACCTCGCGGGCGACCTGGAGCAGGACAGGCAGGAATGCATCGCGGTTCTCCCTGGTTGTTGCCGAAAGAATCAGCCCCAGTGATGCCGTATGATACGTTACATAGGCTGCGGCTTCAAACACGTTGGGATAGGGGCCGTTGTCAAAGTAGCGGATTTCCACCGGCAGATCCTGCGGCGAGATAAAGCTTTTTCCCGGCCGCACGGCCATGTTTTCTCCGCCGGGCAAGCGTGACAGCTTCCGGTACACGGACTGCGCGGCCTTGTCAGCCGCCTGCGCGGGGGTTTGATCCAGAGGGCGGGGAAAAATCCGGGGATACAGTATGGCCGGGGAGTCGTCAAAATTTGTGCCGCTCAGGATGCCCATAAAACAGACGCCTAAACGTTCCGCCGCCTCCGGCGCATTCTGCCAGCCATCGAGCAGGCTGACCATAAAAGCGGCTTCATCCTCCCAGCAGATGGCGGAAATCGGCTCAGGCGGCATGGGGATGTCGACCAGAACGCGGCTTCCGGGCAAAGGATTCATACCCGGCGCGCAGGCGGCCGGGGTATTCGCCGCCAATACCGGCAGGCTCAAAAGGAAAGCCAGGGCCAGGCAAAGTGCAGAGTTGCGCATATTTTTCTCCCCAAAGCGGCATGTCTTGAACATATGCTGAAACATGGAAAACGTCATCTCTTCACGGCATACCAGGGCGGGAGAATGCCACTCAGGAATGGGTACTTAACACAAAACCAGAATTGACTTTTATAAACAAACAGACTATAGTTACTCCAGAAAACGCGCGGGAATACAACGGAGGAAAAACGGTTATCGAAGACGCCATTCCTCACTCGCAATACAAAAACTGGCTGGAGCGTTCCATCCTTGCCCTTGAATCATTCACCATGAAGGATGCCCCATATTGGAAAGGCGGATCAGGGAAGCTATAACGAACAGCCGCAGACAAGGCGTGCGATATTTTGACGTTGTGAATGAGCCTGAGTGGGAATAGAAAATAAATTAAGGAACCGGCATGGCTATTGTTCAATCATTCCATAGTCCCTTCGCGACAACCTCTTCAGAATACTTCAATGTTTCCCGCAAGCGCCGTATGCAGGTATCCCTTGAATCAATAAGATAGGGCTTATCTACCTGCTGTAAGGCAGCGAGTGTCTCTTTGCCGTAGCTGACAACAAATTCGTAGGTTGGTTCTAGGAAAGGCATCGTGCATATATCCAACATGGATACACCTAATCCGGCAACTTCCTGTAACAATACGGCTTCCGGGTTCTTGCTCAACCCGTAAGCCATAGCGGCAATCAAACCTGTGGTCGCGGCGGCGTCTGTCCCTGGCGCTATGAATGTGGTAGCATCGATAATCCAATCCTTATCGCCTTCGATTATCTTGTCCAAAATCATATTCCAGTTCGCGGCGTCGCCCTCGAGTAACTTCCTAACAATGGCGGGAGCGCTGTAGGTATAGAACGCCAGCCGTACTTCTTCACGGGTAACAGGTGTGGAGAATGGCGGCAGCGGCGGATCATAGGGGTGGTCACTCAAGAGAGATGGGGGTTGCCTGGCACACCCTGCAATACAACAAATGGCAACAAGAAAGAAAATGCCTGTGTTGCGGATAGCTGTCATCATGATGCTCCTCTCTATTGTTGTCCGGTTACCAGCAAAATTTGTTGGGGTTAATACCTCTGACTTGCAGGGGGATCATCAGCGTGAGAAAAATAGCTGGGATTAAGCGAAAATTCAAGTTGACTTTTATAAACACATAGCCTATAGTTATTCCAGAAAACGCGTAGGAAGAACGCTTCCTGCCGTGATCCGACCACAGCAGCCTTTTCATGGCTGTTTCCCCCTTGTCTCAATGCGCCGCCAAACGGCGGCGGTCCGGCTGCGGGCCAATCGCGCGCGGCTTCATGAATACCCCCTGAAGAATGTTGTTGACATGCCATGCCTCTGCGCGGGCATGTCCGGCGCAAGGCAAACGGAGTTATGCACATGGCGGTGAGTTTACACAGGTACAGTCCCCGGCAGGAGCCGGGGGATTTGAGCGAGGCGGATCTGCTGGATCTTTGGGGATTGCTCAAGGCCGAGGATTTGGTGCGGGTGTTTTTTCATGACGGCGCGGTGGCGGATGTCCGGGAATTCATGGCTTTTGCCACGAGTCCGGCGCAGTGGTTTTACGCGGCCAAGCGTGAGGGCGAGTGGATCGGCATTGGGGTGGTGAACGGCTTTTCAGGCACGGGTGCGGCGGCATTCGGGCATTTGGCGTCTTTCGCCTGCGGGCGTGACGGTTCGTTCCGCGAGGCAGGGATGCTCTGGCATGCGCTTTTGCGCGGTGCGGGGGTTGAGACGCTGCTTGGCGTCATCCCGGCCTGTTACACGGGCGCGCTGCGCTGGGCAAAGTCTTTTGGCTATGTGGAGCGCATGCGCTTGAAAAACGCGCTGCGCATTGTCGGCAGGCGTGGCGGGCGCGTTGTGGATGCGGTTGTAACACAGATCATACTTTAGGAGGTGTCATTATGGGTGGTGGAGGTAAGGGCGCGGCGAGCGTTCCGGCTGCTCCGGTTCCGGCGGAGCCGCCCAAGCCGTTTCAGCAGGAACGGGAAGTGAGCGATACGGCGCAGAGCGCCCGCGAGGCGCAGTTGAAAAAGGCGCGGGCCGCGCTCGGGCAGGAAGGCAGTGTGCTGACCAGTCCGTTCGGCTCGCAGGAGCAGCAGAACGAGCAGCAGCGCAAGTCGCTGCTCGGGGGGTAGCGGTATGGCCGCCCTTTTCAATTCTCTCAAGAGGGAGCAGGAGGCCTATTCGCTCTTTAATTACGGCCAGGGGAGCGCGGACACCGCGTTTAATCCGTCCAGCCGCGACCCTGTGTATCAGCAGGTGTCCAGGGCCAGGAGCGATCAGGATTTCGCCCGTTTTTTCGCCTGGGACATTCTGACCGCCAAGCCGGGCAGCGGAGATTATCTGTACTCCGCTTCTGATGGGCAAGCCTCGTCATCCGCGCAAACGCATACCGCGAATAAATACCGGCAAAACGGCGGGGGCGCTGCTCCCGAATATGCCGCGGCGCGCGAGATCAGCGCCGGGGGAAAAGGCAATTACCTGAACACCAAGCACCAGCTTAACGCGGCCAATTCCTGGGTGGCTCAGGCCTTTGGCGCTCCGGCCATGAAAGATGCGGACGGCGCCTGGCGGCTGGCCATGCGCTTTGGGAGCGATACTTCGGGCGGGCAATCGTGGTCCGGGCGGGATTTTACGCCGGGCGAAGCTGTCACGGACAAGAATGCCGTCAGGCTGCTGAACGAGGGTCATTACGCTTTTTCCGCCAAGGGAGAGCGCGGCACGGAGATTTTTATTCCCTGGGCCGAGGGCTACACGCCGGGCAAGGGGCAGCGGGAGGCCAAGGAAATGAAGAAAAAGGCGCAGACCGGGAGCGGCGCGGAGCGGACAGTGGTCGGCATTGGCGGGGCGAGTCCGGGCAATGTTATTGGCGGCCGGGCATCGCTCCTTGGAACAGCGGAAGATTCGGGGCGGCGGCGGTCGCTCCTGGGGTAAAGGGGGTGAGGCATGGGTAGTGATATTGATTTGAAAGAACTGCGCATCCGGCATGAAGCGCTCAAAGAGGAGCGCCGCAGTTGGGAGTCTGACTGGAAAAAGCTGGCCGAGCATTTTCTGCCGCGCCGCTGCCGTCTGGAGGGTGAAACTGCCATGACCAACCGGGGTGGCAAGATGCGCAAGGGCAAGTTGGATTCCACGGCCTTTTACGCCATGCGGGATCTGGCGGCCGGTCTGCACGGCGGTCTGACCAGTCCGGCCAGGCCCTGGTTTAATCTGACCTTGTTTGACCAGTCGCATCTGGCTTTTTCCGGGGCCAAGGAATGGCTGGACAGCGTGACCAAGACCATGCGCTTTGTTTACAACAAGTCCAATTTTTACACGGCCATATCCAGCTTTTACGCCGAACTCGCCACTTTTGGCACGGCCTTTATGTTCGAGGTGGAGGACGAAAGGAACGGGGTGCGCTTTATTCCGCTTACGGCCGGAGAATACTGCATTGACGTGGATGAGGCCGGGCGGGTGGACACGGTGTTCCATACCATCCAGATGACCTTGAAGCAGCTCGTGCAGATGTTCGGCGTGGAGAAGCTGCCGGAGAAGCTGCGCGACCTGCACGGGCAGGCGCGGAACTGGAACGAGCGTTTTCAGGTGGTGCATGCGGTGTATCCTTTTGGCATGAATTCGGAGGGTGCGGCCGGGGCGTCCGCGCCCTCTGACGGAGGTGCGGTTGTGGGGACCGCGCCCCCTCCTGGTGGAGGCGCGGCCTCTGCGGGAGGCGCGGGTATAAAGGCCGCGCCTCCCGAGGGGGACGGCTTCCATTCCGTCTACTATCTGGACGGCAATTCCGGGGCGGTAGCGGGAAAAACGGGCGCTGAGCCGCATGTGCTGCGGCGGGCGTTTTTCCATGAATTCCCCGGTTTCGGGGTGCGTTGGGACGTGACCGGCGGCGATGTCTACGGGCATGGTCCGGCTTATGACACGCTGCCGGACAGTGTGCTTTTACAGCAGATGACCAGTTCCCTGCTCAAGGCCTTGCAAAAGGAAATCGACCCGCCGCTGGCCGTGCCGCCGGGTCTGGAAAACGCGTCGCTCCTGCCGGGGGCGGTCACGCCGGTGGACCCCACGGGCGCGCAGGGCAAGGGCATCTATCCCATTTTGCAGTTGCAGCACAACGTCAGGGGAACCTATGAGGTTATCCTCCAGATTCAGAACAAGGTGCGCGAGGGGCTGTTCAACAACCTCTTCCGCATGCTGCTGAACTCGGACCGCAGGCAGGTCACAGCCAGGGAAATAGCGGCCAAGGAGGAGGAAAAGCTCATTCTTATCGGCCCGGTGCTGGAGCGGCTGCACGATGAGTTTTTCATTCCGCTCAGCAACAGGACCTTCAATATCCTGGCGCGCAGCGGCATGTTGCCTCCGCCGCCCGAGGACCTGCTGAACATGGCTATTGTGCCGGAATTCGTATCCATTCTGGCCCAGGCGCAGAAGCTGGTGTCCACCGGCGGTGTGGAGCAGTTTGCCATGTTTGTGGGCAATGTGGCGCGCATGAATCCGGAAGCGCTTGATGCCATCGATTATGACGCCATGATCGACGACTACGCCGAATACCTGGGCATAGAAGCGGACATGTTGCGCGGCCAGGACGAGCGGGAGCGGATACGAACGGGCAGGCAGCGGCAACAGCAGGCCATGCAGCAGGCGCAGATGCTTCAGGCGGGCATTGGGGCGATGAAGGATCTGGGTCAGGCGGACCTGGACGGGACAGCTCTGGGCGCGGCGCTTGAGCAGGGCCAGCAGCACCCCGGTTTGGCGTGATACTTCGTCAGACGTGCTTTGTCCTCCGGGGCAGGACCAGAAGAGCTGACTCGCCACATCCTGTGGCTCGCCCTTCGGGCGGGGTCGCATTCGCTCCCCCGTCCAATTCCGCTATCCTGCGGAATTGTCAGCCCCATCGTCCAAAGCCGCGTCTTCCTCGTCTGACGCCAAACCGAGGCGCTGCTTAGTAAGGGAAAAATTATGGAAACAATGGAAATACATGATGATGTCATCACGGAACTTTTTTCCGCCGAGTTGAAATCGCAGGAAGAAATACGAATTGAACAGGGCCTTGAGGGAGAAAAGCTCCGCGCGGCCGTGACCGGTCTGCTCGCGTCCGACCCCGGCAGGCGCTTTATCTGCGCCGTGCTGGACCAGACCGGGATATTCAGGAGTTCCTTTACCGGAAACAGCACCACCTTCTTTCTTGAAGGCAAGCGGGCTGTCGGGCTGTATATCTATCAGCTTTTGATGACGGCCGATCCCATGGCCATGCAGAAGCTGATTACCTTCAGAATCGAACAACGCAAGGGAGTTACCCATGTCTGAGCATGCGGCCGCAACGGCCGGAGAAACAGCGGCCTATGGAGAGGTGGATCTGTGGAACGGGAACGCGGCGGGAGACCAGGCCCAGGAGCCGGAACAACGTCCGGTGGAGGAACAGGCCGCGCCGATGACGGAAAAGGCGGCGGCGGAAGCAGCGGGCGGGCCGGCAGCTTTCACGGATTTCACACTGCCGCAAGGCGCGGTTGTCGATGCCGCCCTGATGCAGGAGTTCAAGGAACTGGCCGGGGACATGAACCTCAACCAGGAACAGGCCCAACAGCTTATCGATTTGCAAGGCAAGGTCTCCAAGGCCCAGGGCGAGCACTTCGCGCATATGCGCCGGGAATGGCTGGAGGCCATTTACACTGACGCCGAATTCGGCGGCAACAACATCGGGAGAACAGAGGGCGAGGTGCGGCTTGCCATGCAGGAGCACGACCCTTCAGGCGCTCTGGAAAAACTCCTGATCAGCCAGGGGTTCCATGATCACCCCGAGGTGCTGCGCTTTCTGGCCCGAGTCGGCAGGCGGCGCAGAGTCGAAGGCAAGGTTTTGACCAGCAGAGTTCCGGCCGTGGAAGAAGAGGCGCCGCTGGCAAAGCGCCTCTGGCCGTATATGAAGTAAGGAGAAAGAAATGCGCGTTCCCTACATCACCAGTCCCCCCCTCCCCATCCCCGGCGACTCCTCCTCCGCCCTCTCCAGATTCAAATATAACCCCGAGCTCAACACCCCCACCACGCCCGCCAACGCAAGACCCCACGCCTTCAACAACAAATGGACCGCACCCGCCGCCGACGCGCTGTCCGCCGCCGCCGACGCCACCCGCGCCATATCCAAAGACATCCTCCAGCGAAAAAACGACATCACCACCAAAAACGCCCTTGTCTCTCTGTCCGACGAGCTCGGCAGCCGCCTGTACACCGACGACAACGCCATCTTCAAACTCCAGGGCATCAATGCCGTTAACGCGGTCAAAACCATCAAGGATTTCTTCGAAGAGGCCGTACAAAAACACAGCAAAGGCCTCCACCCCGACGCACAGCGCCAGTTCGCCGAAATGGCCTTCTCTCTACGCGTCTCTACACAAACCGCCGTGGGCCGACACGCCAGCGCCGAACTCATGAAAGCCCACAACGCCGCTGACGCGGCCGCCATCATGACTTACCAGAAGAGCGCCCTGTTCGCCTTTAACGACGACCGCGTCTTTGGCGACAACCGGGAACGCATGCTGGACCAAGTAGCCTCCACGTCCGGACGCCTCGGCCTCAACCGCGAACAGGCCGACGCCTCCCTCAAACAAATGGACTCGGACCTGCAACTCAAACGCGGTCTGGCCTTCCTGAACAGCGGGAATCTGGAACGGGCGGAGGAAATTCTGGAGAGCGGGCAACTCGGATCCCTGGACACAGAGGCGCTTACCGGTAAGCTTATGACGGCAAAGCAACAGCAGGCCTTTACCCTGATCGCCGCTCTGCCCCAGGAACAGCGCCAGGAAACAGCCCAGTCCCCCAACAAACTGGCCACCCTCGGCATTACCCTCACTGAATCGCAAATGCTCCCGGTGCAGGGCAAACTGCGCGTCCTGCAACAGCAGGAGCTCCAAGCCGAACAAAAAGCGCGGGAACAGGCCGGGCAGAACCTCATGGCTCAAGTCGCGCGCACCGCCCTCGGCCTCGGGCCAAACGAAACCAAGCCCGACCCCGTGGCCGCCTATCAACTGCTCCAGGACGCGGATCCGGCCCTTCTTGACCCGGAGGAAAAGGCCGAAGCCCTCGCCGCCCTCGAACAAGGCCGAACCGGACAGGATGACCCGGCCTTTGTGCTGGAGGCGCAAAAGCTCCTGGCCGCCGGGGAAGAAATTACGAATGCCGAGCTCGCCAAGGCCGTGACCTGCGGCCAGTTGAGCCCGAAGAGCCTGAAGGAACTGGAGAAACTACGCGAGATGGCTGAGGGACCGAGGGCTGGTCTGCTTGAGCATGCTTTCAGGGAACTGGATAAGGCGTTTGAACGGGCGGCGGGCGGGGCTGAAGCCTCGCCGGAACTGGTTGCCGCGCATCTCAGGGCGCGGAGCGAGACCATGCAGGCGATTCTGGGGGCTAAGGATGATGAGAGCGCGCGGGAGATGCTTGACTTGCGGTCATCGAGGTACCTTGTGCCTGCTATCCTGGAGCGGTATCTGCCGGGCGGGGCGGGGGAAGAAGGCAGAGAGCCGGAGGATGCGGATGCAGCGGCGATGCGGGCGCTCTCCGAGAGTCTTGCGCCTTTCCTTAAGGACGCCGGATTCGGAATCATCGAGGCCTTCAATAGCTTTCTTGCGCTGGCTCAAGATATTGGGGACGAGTCCACCGAGGCGTTGCCGGATGGTGAGCTTCATGCTTCCCTAAAAGAACGATTTGCCGGCGCTGAACGTGTGCGAATCCCCCAGCCCTTTCCCACGCCGAAAACAACGTCCGGCGTTATGACAAAAGATATTGCGCAGTTCATGACCGGTTTTTTGATCGGGAACAGAGCGCAGGCGGGAAGCAAGGCAGGAGAATTCGTCAAGGGAATGCGTTCAGGGGCCTTCTCGGACTTCTTTTTTTCCAGCGGGCCGGAAGGCGACACCGGGATAGGGGAACGCTTCAAAAGAACTGTTGAAGGGGCTATCTACGGGGCCGGAGCAACAGCCGCCACAAAGGTGGTCGGCAAAGTCGGCGGCGTAGTGGCGGGGAAACTGGGAGCAGCGGCTTCGGAGCCCTTACGAAAAGTCTCCAGAGTTATGGGCCACAGCCCGGAAGAGTTTACGGCTTATGTGCGGAACAATAAACCCGCCGCCGTGGAACAGTATATCAAGGATTTCGGGCACCATCTGGATCTGGACATGGCCCGCTCCTACTGCGGCGCATACGCGGAGTCCGCCCAAGGCGCGCTCAAAAACACCCTGGCAACAAATGAGCCTGCCGGTCAACTCACTGCCGCTGTGTATGAGCACCTGTTGAAACAACCTGCGGGAGCAGGCAAACAGAATGTGGTCCGCATTGGAGGCGGCGCGGGCGGTTCGGGGAAAAGTAGCAGTTTATTTGAAAACTCTGCCTTTGAAAACGTGCTCAGTAAACCTCATATAACTGTCGACACGACTCTGGCGGGGCCTCATGGCTTAAAGAGGATCGATCAAGCGCTCACGGCGGGAAAGAATGTGGAGATCATGTTCGTGGTACGCGATCCCCTGGAGGCCATCACCAGTACCTTCACCCGTGCTGAGAAGGCAGGACGCTACATTCCCCTGGAGACTCTGGTCAATATGCATCTCAGCGCCCGTGACAATATCCGCAAAGCGATGCATCTCCATGCGGGCGACAAAAGGGTAAAAATATATTTTGTGGATAATACCACCGGCGCAAAGCCAAGCGGCTTTACGGATGCAGCGCTTTTGGATAGGATGAACTATGAGAACCTTTATCAGCGCGGCCGTGACGCGCTTGAACAGGAGTATAAAAATGGCACCATCACAAAAGAAATATACCTTAGAATCCTTAACGGAGCTAATTAGACAAGATCCGGATAAAGCCTTTGAAGTGGTCATACAGATGCCGAAAGATGAAGCGGATGTTCTGGTTGGAGCCCTGGCATTTGAAGATTATAGCAAACTATCTGTCCGCGCGGTCGCAGCCAATCTTGCGGCCAATGTCGCGGCAAAGGTGGAGACGCCGTAACGCGTAGCGCGGCCGTGCCGCTCTTGAACAGGAGTACAAAAATGGCACCACCACAGAAGAAATATACCGTAGAATCCTTAACGGAGCTGATTAAGCAGGACCCGGATAAAGCCTTTGAAGTGGTACTACAGATGTCGAAAGATGAAGCGGGTGTTCTACTTGCAGCTCTGCCATTTGAAGAATATAATGAATTAGTTGACCGCGCTGTCGTAGCCAATCTTGCGGCCAATCTTGCGGCAAAAGTTGAGACGCCGTAACGCGTAGCGCGGCCGTGCCGCTCTTGAACAGGAGTACAAAAATGGCACCATCACAGAAGAAATATACCGTAGAATCCTTAACGGAGCTGATTAAGCAGGACCCGGATAAAGCCTTTGAAGTAGTACTACAGATGCCGGATGATGAAGCGGAAGCTCTGCTTGGAGCCCTGCCGCGTGAAGAATATGGGGAACTAGCTGCCCGCGCTTTTGTAGCCAATCTTGCGGCCAATATTGAGGCAAAGGTTGAGACGCCGTAGGGGCAGCCGCGCCACTCCTGAACAGAAGCGTGAAAACGCCATCTCAAAAAATATATCGTGGAACTATTAATTTTATGTTGACATTTATATACGGAAAAAGTATAGTTATCTCACCAAACGCGCAAGAAGAGAGCTTTCTTGCCGTGAGTCCTGCCAGACCAGCCTTGTCCCGACCATAGTTTCTCTGCCTTAGCATTCCAGTGCGCCGCATCAAGCCGCGCACAGCCCCCCTGCTCTCCTTATATCGCCGCAAGCCATGCCTTGCCCATCTCCTGTTTCGCCCTGGCGGAGCCGAAACAGCGAGGGCGGCGGCTTTCATACATTACCTGAAAAATTTCACCGCGCCTCAAGATAGCACCGGCGGCGCTGTGTGCCTTACGTGACAAGAGAACCGATACAACGGCAACTCACGCGAGCCGGGCCTGCCCGTCCCAAGCGAAGCGCGGGTGGGCGTATCGAAAAAGGCCCCGGCGAAGCAACAAGCCCGACAGCGAGTGTCCCTACAGGACGTAGGGATCGAGCGACATCTAAAAAAGGAAAAAACACATGGCAACATCCGACATGAACGCTTCTACTGTCCGCACTCTGGCGGACTGGGGCGTGTTTTACAAAAACAACGATGACGGCAAGAAAGCGCACAACATCATCGAGGTCATGGACCAGTCGAACTCCATTCTGGACGACATCACGTTCATGGAAGCCTCGGACACGGACGGCAACCGCACGCTCCTGAGAACCAAAATCCCCACCGTTTACTGGCGGCAGTTGTATCGCGGCACGCCGCCCAGCAAAAGCCATGTCTCCCTGGTCAAGGACCCGGTGGGCATGCTGGAAGGCCGCAGCATGATTGACCTGAAGCTCCTGGAAATCCACAAGGATCGGATGGCGAACTATCGTCTCGGGGAAATCAAGGCCTTTGGCGAGTCCATGCGCCAGGAGTTGGCCAAGGCCATCTTTTACGGCGACGTGAAGAACAACCCGCTCGGCATCAACGGTCTGGCCATGCGTTACGCCTACAAGGACGCGCCCAACGTGGTGGATGCCGGGGGCACGGGCGCGGGATGCACCTCCATGTACGGTGTGGTCTGGGGAGAGCGCGAGACCTTCGGCATTTTCCCCAAGGGGTCCACGGCCGGGCTCAAGCATGAAGACCTGCACAACTTTGACGCTTATGACGAGAACGGCAACGCCTTCCGGGCCACGGGCGATCTGGTGTCCTGGAACGTGGGCCTGGCGGTCGCGGACTGGCGTCCCAACGTGCGCGTCTGCAACATCCCGGTGGACAAGCTGATGCTCAAGAAGGGCGATCCGGGCTTTGTGGATCTGCACCGCCTGACCATCATCGCCAAGAACAAGGTTCCGGCGGAAAAGCGTTCGCGCCTGATCTGGTATGTGCCGGAAATCGTCATGACCGCCCTGGAGCTTCAGGCCTCGGACGCCGGGAATGTGCGTCTCATCTATGGCGATTTGTTCAGGTCCAAAAACGTGCCCCACTTGCACGGTTCGGCCGTGCGCCAGTGCGACGCCATTCTGGAAACCGAAGCCGCGCTCGGGCCTGTTCCGGCGGCGTAACCTGAGGGGGCTCTGCCCCCCTCAGACTCCCCCGGCAGGGGAATGATTCCCCTGCACCCCCAATTTGCGGGTCAAGGGGGCCACGCCCCCTTGCAGGGTGGTTTGGAGGGACAGAGTCCCTCCAAAATATAACTTAAGGAGAAAAACAATGATCACCGATGCATTCGGCATTTTTACCGACAACAAGACCGTTACGGCCACCGGCAACAGCGAGGTGGTGAGCCTGATGCCCTTCAGCGGGACCGGGGACCCGGTGAACGTCACGATGGTTGTGACCAGCCCGTACAACAACGGGGCCACCATGACCGTCAACGTGCAGGAATCCGACGACGGCGTGACCTTTACCACCACGGGCAGCTTTGTGTTCAAGGAGTTGACCAAGATGGATCCCAGGCTGAGTTTCAGCCTCCCGCAGGAAACGCGATCCCGCTTTGTCCGGCTGAATTACGTGGTGGCCGGGGCCACCATGGGCAAGCTGTGGGCGGGCGTGACCCAGGAGCAGCTTGGTTGGTACCGGCGCGGTTTGTACATCTCCAAGGGCCAGGTCGTGCTGTAAATGAGCGCTGAACACACTATCCATGTCATCTACAGGGCAAAGGCGACCTGCCATATCGGCGGTCTGCGCGAGCCTGGAGAGTTGTTCCGCTGGGAGCGCTTTGATCCCTGTCCGAAACACCTGGAAGAAGTGGACGACGGCGCTGTTGTCCCGGAGGCGGGACGGAAAGCTGACTCGCCACCTCCTGTGGCTCGCCCTTCGGGTGTTGCCTGCGGCAACGTCCAATTCCGCCATCCTGCGGAATTGTCAGGCCCCACGCTTGAGGACATGACGGCCGGGGCGGCGTCTTCTTTGCCCGTCAAGGCCTTGAAGACGAAAAACAAGTAACCATAACGGGGTGGAGCACGGGTGCGGTTTGACGCCAGACCGCGCCCGTGCCCCCGCTCCGGTGGAGTCCTCATGATCGCTATCTGTAATATGGCGCTCGGCTATCTCGGCGAGCCGTCCATTGCTTCCATTGATGAACGCAGGCCGAGCGCCGAGTACTGCAAGCTGTATTATCGTCATGCGCTTGAGCTTGTGCTGCGGGAACATCCCTGGAATTTCGCGCAGGCGCGGGAGCGTCTGACCCCGGCGGCCATGCCGGAAGGGTGGTCCGGGGTCTATGCCTATGCCTATGTCAAACCCAAGAAGTGCGTGCTGTTGCATTTTCTGATGTGCGAAGGCGGAAGAAAGAGCGTCTGTTTCGAGACCGTGGACGTTTTGGACCGCACCTTGATTCTGTGCAACCTGGACGAGGCTTTTGCGCATTTTACGCGCTATATCGACGACACAGGCAAGTATGACACGCATTTTACCCAGGCCGTGGCCAGGAAGCTGCAAACCTTTCTGGTAAAGCCGCTCTTGAAAAGCAGCGCCTCCCTGTTGCAGGAGGCCGAGACCCTGTATCAGCGCGCCCTTGAGGCGGCCCGGCTGCGCGATGCCGGGGAAGGCAGGCGTTTTCAGGATGCTTCGGCCAACTGGAACGGCGGCCATGATCTGTGGGGCGACGCGGTGCAAAGGGAGTGCGGCCGATGAGAGTCGCCTACAGGAATTTCACCGGGGGCGAAGTGAGCCCCAACCTTTCAGCGCGCTACGACCTGGGCAAGTATGCCGCAAGCTGCCGCTACATTGAAAATTTCCTTCCCGAGTTGCATGGGCCTTTGCGCCGCAGGATGGGCACCTATTTCCTGGAAGACCTGGGCGGACCGGCCGTGCTGCTGCCCTTCCAGTTTTCTTCCGACCCGGCGCAGAACTATGTGCTGGTCGTGCAGGAGGGGCAAATCCGTATTGCCCAGCGCGGCGGTTTTGTGCGCGATGCGGCGGGCAATCCGGTGACCATCGCGGCTCCGTATACTGAAGCGGAATTGTACGACCTTGATTACGCGCAGTCCGGGGACCTCATGTATCTGGCCCATACCTCGCACGCGCTGCGCAAGGTTTCCCGGTACGGGCATGCGGACTGGCGTATCGCGGCCGTGAGCTTTGCGCCGCCCCTGCCCGCGCCGGCCTCGGTCACCGTGGGCTTTTCCGGGTCCGCGGGCGGGTATGAACTCAGGTACAAGGTTGTGGCGGTCAATGCCGCAGGCGCGATCTCCAACGCGGCCAGGGGCGTGCAGCCGAGCGCCAAGCATCCGAGCGACTGGGTGGTGGGCGACTATGCCATGGTCTACTGGAGCGCGGTGGCGGGCGCGGTGGAATACAACGTCTACCGCCAGCATGCCGGGGTCTACGGCCTGGTGGGCGTGGCCGACACCACTTCGTTCAGGGACGACAATTACGTGCCGGACGCGGGCGATACGCCGCCGGAGCGGCAGAATCCCTTTGTGCAGGGCAATAATCCGGGCACGGTCTGTTTTCATCAGCAGCGGCTTGTTCTCGGGTCCCCGGCCCTGGAGCCGCAGAAGTGGTATTCCAGTCGCACGGGCAACTATGAGGAATTCTCCAAGTCAAAGCCGCTCAAGGATGACGACATGCTGGAGTTTGCCATTGCCTCCGGCAGAATCGACCGCATTCAGTGGGTGGCTTCCTTCGGGGATTTGCTCATCGGCACTTCGGGCAGCGAGTACAAGGCCATCGGCGCGGACCAGGGCGTTGTTACGCCGAGCAGCATCAGTGTGCGCGAGCAAAGTTACTGGGGCAGCATCAAGATACGGCCGCTCATCATCGGCAACTCGGTGCTGCATGTGCAGCGCCAGGGCAGCCGGGTGCGGGATCTCTTTTATTCCCTGGAGCGGGACGGCTATGCCGGGAGCGATTTGTCGGTCATGGCCTCGCATCTGTTCGACGACTACATGATACGGCAGTGGGAGTACCAGCAGTCGCCGGGTTCCACGGTCTGGGCGGTGCGCAACGACGGAGTCATGCTGGCCCTGGTGTACATGAAGGAGCACGACATCTGGGGCTGGACGCGCGTTACCACCCAGGGACGCTATCTCTCCGTGGCCTGCACGGCCGGGTATAAGCAGGACGACCTCTATGTTGTTGTGGAGCGTGAGGCGCAAGGGGAAAAGCGCTGGTATCTCGAGATGTTCCAGTCACGCTGGAATTATCTGCACGACGACATCAAGGACGCCTTTTATGTGGATGCCGGGCTCTCCTACGCGGGCGAGCCCACGGATGTGGTGTTTGGTCTGGATCATCTGGAGGGCAAGACCGTGTCCGTTCTGGCCGACGGTTCCCCGGAGGCGGACCGGGTGGTGGCCGGGGGAAAAATCACTCTGGCGGACAAGGCTTCGGTCATTCATGTGGGCCTGCCCTACTGTTCCCTGATGTGTCCGCAGACCCCGGAGGCGGATGCGCAGAACGGGGCCACGCTCGGAAAAACCCGCACCTACGGAAAAAGCCTGATCGGCGTTATCGGCAGCGTCACCGGGCAGTATGGTCCAGCGCCGGACCGGCTTTATGACATTCCGGCCGTGCCGGAACAGTATGACCTGGCCGTGCAGCCGGAGAGCCGTTTTGTGGAGTTCATGCCCAATTGCGATTTCTCGCCCGAGGGCCGGATATGGTTTGCGCAGAACAAGCCGCTGCCGTTTACTATCAGTTCGTTGGTATTGGATGTGGATATTCAGGGGTAAAGAGCCGGTAGTGCCCAGGTTTGGCGTCAGACGAGGAAGGCGCAGCTATGGGCGATGGGGCTGGGCTCTTCGGCCCTGCCCCGGAGCACAGAGCAAGCCTGACGAAGTATCACGGCAAACCTGGGCACTACCGAAAATTGGAGGTGGATATATGGGTATGTGGGTTCCTCTTGTAATGATGGCAGCGAGCGCTGCTTACAGTGCGTATAGCGGCGCTGAACAGGCGCGCGCGCAGAACAAGGCGCTTGAATACAATGCGCAGGCCATGCAGCAGAATGCGGAAAACGCCCGTTACGAGGCGTCGTATGCCAGAGCCCAGGCCATGCGCAATGCGAACCGAAAACAACTGGAAACCGGCGTGCTCATTGGCGCGCAACGGGCCAAGATGGGCGCAAGCGGGGTGGTGGTTGATTCCGGCTCCTTCATGGACCTTTTGCAGAATACCGCGGCCGAAGGCGCAACCGAAGCCATGTCCATGATCCATGAGGGGGATGTCGCTGCCTGGCGGCATGAGGTCAGGTCCGGACAGTACGGGGGCGAGGCGAACATGCTGCTCAGCAGCAAGCAGGATCCCAATGCCGTGCTGGCGGGCGGACTGCTTCAGGGAGCGGCAAAAACAACCATGGCCGCTTACGGTGGCGGGATGAGTTAATGGCAATGAGCAGGCAGAACCATAAAAGGAGAACTCCATGACCATTGAATCTACAATATCAGCGCAGACAATGCTCGCGGACGGCATTGTCAGGGAATGGCCGTTCACCTTCCGAGCCTGGGAGGAACAGGTCGCGGTTATCGTAACCGACCCGCAAGGCAGGGAAGCTGACGTGACCGAACAGGCGCACATCACCATACGCCAGGATGAGCCGGGCGGGGTGACGCTCTACCCGGCCCAACCCGATCTGCCAGCCCTGGCCGCGGGCTGGAAGCTCACTGTCGCGCGCAACATGGACTTTTTACAGCACACCGACCTGGTTACAGGCTCACGCTATCAGTCGGAAGTCATTGAAGACCGCTTTGACCGGCTCACGGCCCAGGATCAGGAGTTGTTTGAAAGTCTCAGCCGGGCGGTCAAGCTGCCGATCAGCGACCAGCGGACCCCCGAAGACCTGCTGGCCGATATCTTTGACGCCAGGGATGGGGCGGCGGCATCGGCGATAAGCGCCGGACACGAAGCTGATCGCTCCCGCGCTGAAGCGGACAGGGCTGAAAAAGCGCGGGACACCACGGAAGAATACAAGGATGAAGTTATACAGCTTCATTCAGAGACAAGGGAATGGCGGGAAGAAACAGAGACGATATCGAAAACGCTGGCACTTGAGATATCCGGCGCTGGCGACGCTCAAATAGCGCGGGTTGAAGAGGCGGCGGAAAATCAGATTGTCCGTATCGTGGAAGAAGGCGATGCGCAATTTACTGCTGTTCATAATGAAGGGCAAGCGCTGTTGGAAGCTATTCAGGCAGCAGGGCCGGTGCCACGTGGCGCTATTATCATGTGGTCTGGGGCTATAGCTAATATCCCTACGGGGTGGGCTTTATGTGACGGGCAGAATGATACCCCCGATTTGCGAAACAGATTTATCGTGGGCGCAGGAGACGGGTACACGGTAGGTACCACAGGCGGGGCCAGTGCCCACGTGCACGCTATTACGGTACAGGCACATGCTATAGATTCTAACCAATTAACGTGGCATCAGCATGTTGCGTATGTTGTGGGCGCTACTAACGCCTCCGGTGGCAGTCAAAGAACAGAGGTAGGAGGCAACGCTTCAGCTACGAGTGGTGCGGGTGCCTCATGGGGTCACACACACGGAGCTAGTGCCGATAATAGAGACCATAGACCACCCTGGTATGCTCTGGCTTACATAATGAAACTCTAGGAGGTATATCATGAAAAACCATGTAGTAGTAATGGTCACAGACCGAATCATAGTTGTCGATGGCGTAGGACTGCAATTCGATTTTCCCGCTCCGAATAATTTATGGTCCGTACAGTGGCATGAAGGACAAGGATACATGCAGTTCACGGACGATTGGAACCACCCATTAACAGAATCAGATTATGAGGCTGATGTGGCTCCCTGGGTACGGCGATGGGAAGCTGAGAAAGCCCGGTTGGAGACCGAGGCGAACCGGCCGCCCACGCCGGAGGAAGAGGCCGAGTGGCGCTTGGCTGAGATTAACGCCCGGCTGGCTGAGATCGATGCTGCCCGCAGCCGTCCGCTGGCTGATTTGGTTTTGGGCATTGACGTGGAATTTTCTATCGCCAAGCTCCAGGTCCTGGAGGATGAGCGGGCGGAGTTGGCCACGGAAAAGATGAAGCTGCAGGAGCAGTTGGCGGAGTGTGAGTAGGTTGGTGGTTGAGTAATAGTGCAGGAAAGGACCGGGGGCCGGATGGCGTGACACCCGCCCGGCACCTTGGATGCACTACTTGTTCAGAGTCTTTTCGCCTTCGACATAGGCTTTGAAGAGCAGTTCCGCCGCTTCAACGTCCTTGTTCACGGCCCCAAAAAAGCTTTGCACCGCGTAGTTCATGGCATGGGCAAAGGCTTTTTATCTTCGGGGATAACGCCGGGCATGCCGTGAAAGGGCTGGCTGAACAGGAACAAAAAGCCGAGAAATTGAAAAAGCGCTTGCAGGGCATACTTAACGAACCAGAGAAGTCACCTTGAAATTTGTTTCGAGGTTGGCCTTAACCGGATATTCAAGAAATGACCCTCTGTAATTTTTTGTTTTTTGCAGTAAAAAGAAAATGGAAAATGCCATGCTGGGAAGTAAACGCGCCAAAGGCCGAGAAAGCAGGGGCGGGAAGGGGTAAAATTGGCTTCCATCAAAACTGTTCAGAGAATAGCCTTTGGGGAAGCACTCATACAAAAACAACAAAAAGTCATTTTTTGAGAAACAGCGGATATGTGCCGAGCATGCTTTAGCTTGCGTAGGATGTTTGCCGAATAATAGACCTATTCTATTATGCAGTGACGCCACGTTCGGCACACCAACAATAAGGGAACCTCCTATTTTGAGACACCTTGTAATCTCATGAAGTATAAAAAATAGCTCCTTTGTATGCTCCAAAATTTGATTACAGATGAAAAGATCAATACTTTCGTTTTGAAAAGGAAAAGATTCAGCTTCGATATTTATGGGGTACGTTTTTATTCCTTGGTTTTCCAAGCTGGCAATATTACCATGCATGCATTCAACTGCATACAGTGACGCATTTGGAAATTTGGCTTTGACAAAACCGAGATCACGCCCTGTTCCAGCGCCTAAGTCGACCACTGATTCAACAGAGCTGAACCATTCTAAATATCCTTTGATGACATGCGGGCCATATGTTTCATTATGATCTACAAACCGGAGAAGTTTTGACTTTGCGCAACCGCCTGCATATGGAAAGTTCATTAAGGACCTCTTTTTTCAGCGTCGCATGAAGCATACAATTTACCCTCAGGAGAATACAAAGGCAATATATTAAGATCGCCGTATTAAAGCCCTTCTCATTGCCTTTGATAACCTGGCCGCTGCCGTCATCTGGGGCTGGCCGGGACTGACCGTCTCAGCGCAATTTTACCGATGGGAGCTTAAGGATAAGCGCTCCTGGCCGCGCAGGCTGGTGGACCGGATTTTTTGGTTTGACCCGGACCACTGCCGGGTAAGCTATGAAAACGAGGTTGCGGGACTGCGGTTGCCGAGGGACATGCGGGCTGTGGTTGAGGGTTTGGAGTGTGAGTAAAAGATGCCCGGTTCGTTGAGGTGAGGTAGTTGACAAAGTATGGTGAATGCGTAATATTTCTAAAAAAGACGGGCCGGTTTGTGTGTCACCACTCCCCGGCCCTGGGACGAGTTCCCCAGTAGTTTTTATGTACCAAGGCTTTCGCCCCGTAGGAATGGTAGATTCCTACGGGGCAATCTCATTTAGTCGTTACAGGTAACGCAAAATAAGAGCCGCTATGACGCCGGCGATAATCATCGCCAGGACATTCACAAGGAACCTTCCCATAGGGTCATCCTCCTTTCGGAGAACTCGCCCCACGGGTTATTTATGTCAAAGCAGCTATAATTTCAAGTTTTATGCGGACCGTGGTACGCTTCGCTTCACAAGGCCAGAGCATTTATCAACTATCAAACTTCAAGGTTACAACTCTCATGCGGACATCTTTTCTCGCATTCAGCGGAGGTCTGGATTCCACCACCCTGCTCGCTCATCTCCTCGCCGAAGGACACAGGGTGATTCCGGTCTTTTTCAATTACGGGAGCAGGCACAATCCTTTTGAGGAAGCCGCGGCGGCCCGCGTCGCCTCCCATTATGAGGTCAAGGGGCCGACTGTCGACCTCCGGGACATCTTCTCCGGGCTTGCCGCCTGGTCGGCGCTCATGGCCGGAAGCGGGAAGGACATCCCGACCGGACCCGGAGGCTATCAGGAGCCCGGCAGCCTCGCCGCGACGCTCGTGCCCGGACGGAATCTCCTCATGGCTTCCATCCTCTCAAGCAGGGCTGAAGCACACGCTTTGCAGACCGGAGATGTGACCTCTATCGCCTTGGCGACGCACGGAGGGGACCATGCCCTCTATCCCGATTGCCGCCCCGGATTTGTGGACGCCTTGAGCCGGACCATCCGGGAAGGAACGGAAAACCGGGTCGGCCTCCTGACGCCCTTTTGCGGGATGAGCAAGACTGATATTGTCCGGAGGGGAATCGAACTCAAAGCCCCGTATCATCTCACCCGCTCCTGTTATCAGGACCGGGCCATAGCCTGCGGAAAATGCGGCACCTGCCGGGAGCGCCTGGCGGCCTTCGAAGCGGCCGGAGTCCCGGACCCGGTTCCCTATGAAGGCTCCAGGTGAGCGCCCGTTATCAGGGTATTGGCAAGGGTAAAACACGACACGGCAAGAACTACAAATCCGACTGCGCCGCGTGCTCATCCAGCCGATCAAGCACGGCCAGGGCTGCGGGAATATTTGCTTCCGCCGCCATCGTTTTGAAACGGGTCTCGGCATCATAGACGGCAAGAGCCTGGACACTGATTTCCATGATGAGCTTGTTTACGCTCACGCCACGGGCTCCAGCCACGTTCTTCAGCCGGTTTGCCAAGTCTTCCGGCAGACGAAGGGTTACTATGCTCATGGTAGCTCCTTCAGGCAGTCCACAGGGGTCAATATCCGCAATTGCGGCCACAAAAGCTGCCCTCTTTGTAAATCTTTGATATTATATGTCACAATGGCCTTGGCGTTACCCGCCACAGCCAGCTCTATCAAGTGATTGTCGCCCTCGTCGGGCAGATTCGGTCTCCAGCCATAATAGATGGAAACCCACGTTCCCGCCGCCGCCAAGGCTTTTAAAACTTCCAGTCTTTCCGCGTGCGTGGTGTTGTCAGTCCATACCGGGCGACTGAGCAGGTCTTCGTATTCCAGCCACAAGGCGTTTCCGAAAAGAGGGCGATACTTCCCACTCAAAGCCGCCCGTAATAGCACTCGCGAAGCGCCGCCGGACGCATCTTTTCCCCTCAGGGCGGAAACAAAGACGTTGGTATCAATAACTATGGCCTTCATAATGACAGCATATACGCTATCAGTTGACCTGTCAAGATTGGGAGAGCTTCCAGACGCGCCTCAATCCCCAAATACGACTGCCCCGGCTGGTGTGGTATCCATGCCGGGGCAGTCTCTAGCCGTTGGTGATACAAGGGAGTTGCCCCTTGGCCGATGGTGTTGGCAGCGCCTTCGGCTTTCTTTTTAGTAAGATATATCCTCTGGGGGCGCTGTCAAGTCGGCAAAAAGACAGACAGCCTTTATACGCGGCCTTGAGAGTCTGATTTTTTCAGCTTTTTTCAACTTTTTTCTTCGGACGTCCCGCCTTCTTTCGGTTCCATATCCGCTTCATCCAGAGCGGCCCAACTCAGTTCAGCGGCGGCATTCACCAATTCGCCCGGCTCCATGCCTATGGCATCAGCAAGCAAAAGAATTGTCGTAAAGCGCGGTTCGTTTCTGTCATGCTCAAGGTTATTGAGATAACGAGTGCTGCGCCCCATCTTTTTTGCAAGACTGTACTGCGTAAAGCCCCGCTTTTTATATTCTTGAATCAGGGCCGCTCCGAACTTGGAGGGAGATCTTTTTCTCATTCCCTGTTCATACTCGACAGATAATTTATGAATAGCTGATGTCGTTATCAGGTGATGTATTGAGCATCTGATGTATTGAGCATCTATCCTAATGATACCCAAAAGGGCATGGTAAGATCGAAAAGGAGCATGACCATGTCCACCCCCTTGGATCGTGTTTTCGAGGCAGCAGGATGCAGAACGCAAATTGAATTGGCGGACTTTCTAGGCATTAAACAGTCGTCAATTTCGGATGCGAAAAGGCGGGGCAGCATACCGGCGGACTGGCTTGTGGCGCTGCTGCGCTTGAAGAGAGTTAATCCTGAATGGATAATGACCGGTCAGGGGCCGAGGTTTCTACAGCCTGCGGATTATAAGGAGCCCGTGGAGCCGTTGTATGTGTATGTGAAGGAGATCAGGCCGCCGGAGGAGTGCACGATAGAGGAGCTGATTATTGAGATTATTCACAGAGCGTTACGGACACCGCCAAATAATTAGAGCTGTCCGGCAGGTCCTGATTGATTTTTACTCCCAGAAAACGGACAGCTTTACCTTCCTGGAGGCACAGTCTGCCAGATAGGAGTTGATCAAGGTCTGGTATGGTATGTTCACCTGTTCCGCCATGTTTTTAAAGTAGTCCACGGTTTCCTTGTCCAAGCGAATGGTAACCGTGGCTTTAGGCGGTTTGACATAGGGATTTTTGACGCCTTCTGAAAAATTGTATTCGTCGCGCATGGTCATTTCCTTTTTTCGTATGCCGCTGACTCTTTTCTGGTGGCTTTTCTTGCCGATATGATTCTAATCTGTTTGTCATTCTCCCGGTAGCAGTGGCACACAACCAGCATGCGTAGCGCGAAGCTCAGGCCAAGCAGAACAAAGCGGTCTTCGTCGTCGGAATGATCGGGGTCTGGTACTAGCAGGGCGCTATAATCATTGAAAACGGTTTGCGCCTCTTCAAATGAAATGCCGTGCTTTTCAAGGTTAGCGGCCGCTTTTTCCTCATTCCAGACAAAATTCATTCGGCAATCCCCTCGTATACATACAATATAAATACAATGTAATTTTTGTCAATGCGCCTCACCATTATGCGGCCCGCTTCACCGGGCCGCTGTTTTTTTCTTTTAAAATAGACTTTTAAATATATAGCATGTAATAAATAGCCTTGACTCTGATCCTTGCAACGCGGCGGCGTCCGGGAAGCAGCGCGGTATGCACCGGCAAACGCGCGTCCCGCAAGGGTGGAATTGAGGTGCGGCATCCGTGAACATCACGACGGTTTTCATCAAACGGCCTGTGGCCACAACGCTCCTGTCCCTTGCCCTGGTCGTGGCCGGGTGCATCGCCTATGCGCTTTTGCCTGTTTCCGCCCTGCCCCAGGTGGATTTTCCCACCATATCCGTTTCCGCGTCCATGTCCGGGGCCAGCCCCAAGACCATGGCCGCCTCGGTGGCCACGCCGCTCGAGCGGGCCATCGGCGCTATTGCGGGCATTACCGAAATGACTTCGGTCAGTACCCTTGGCACCACAACCGTGACCGTGCAGTTCGACCTGGACCGGGACATCAACGGCGCGGCCAGGGACGTGCAGGCGGCCATCAACACCGCCTTGGGCGATTTGCCCTCGGGCCTGACCACCAACCCCACCTACAAGCTGGTCAACCCGGCGGACGCGCCCATCATGCTGGTGTCCTTAAGTTCGGAGTCCATGCCCCGGGAGCGGCTTTTTGACCTGGCCTCCACCCTGGTTTCCCCAAAGATTGCCCAGGTGGACGGCGTGGGCCAGGTGATTGTGGGCGGTTCGGCTCTGCCTGCCGTGCGCGTGGCCGTGAACATGGACCGACTGCACCAGCGCGGGCTCAGCCTTGAACAGGTGCGCGAGGCCATTGCCGGGTATAACGACAACCTGCCCCAGGGCGCGCTGGAAACGGACGGCCGCTACTGGCAGATCGCGGTCAACAGCCGGGCGCGCGCGGCCCATGAATACGCCCCGCTCATCGTGGCCTGGGACAACGGCAACGCCGTGCGCCTCATGGACGTGGCCACGGTCACGGACTCGGTGCAGGACGTGCGCAACATCGGCCTGTTGGAAGACAGGCCAGCGGTCATGCTGCTCATTTACCGCCGTCCCGGAGCCAACATCATTGAGGCTGTGGACGCTGTAAAGGCCACGCTGCCGTCCTTGCGGGAACTTATTCCGGCCTCGGTGCGCATGGAGGCCGTGTTTGACCGCACCATCACCATCCGCTCCTCTTTGCACGAGGTGATGCGCGCCCTGGTTATTTCCGTGGGCCTGGTGGTGCTCGTGGTCTTCCTTTTCCTGTACACGGCCAGGGGGACCCTTATTCCCGGCATCGGGGTGGGCGCGTCCATTATCGGCACCTTTGCCGGTATGTATTTGTGCGGATTCAGCCTGGACAACCTTTCCCTCATGGCCCTGGCCATTGCCACCGGCTTTGTGGTGGACGACGCCATTGTGGTGCTGGAAAACATCAGCCGCCACCTCGAAAACGGCGTTCCGCCCGCGCAGGCGGCCATTCAGGGCGCGCGCGAGGTGAGCTTTACCGTGTTTTCCATCAGCCTGTCCCTGATCGCGGTGTTCATTCCCATCCTGTTCATGCAGGGCATAGCCGGACGCCTGTTCCGCGAGTTCGCGGCCACCCTGTCCCTGGCTATCGCGGTTTCCCTGCTGCTGTCCCTTACCCTGACGCCCATGCTGTGCGCCTCCCTTTTACAAGGGAAAACAGCTTCCGCTCCCGCGCCTTCCGCCCTGGCGCGGCATCTGGCCGCCTTTCACGCGGCCGTGCTGCGCGGCTACACCAGCAGCCTGGACCTCTTTCTGAAGCATAAACAATTCGTGCTCATCCTGTGGTTTTTCATCACCGGACTGACCGTGTTCCTGTATATCGTGACGCCCAAGGGCTTTTTTCCGCAGCAGGACACCGGCCTTATCCGGGGGGCTTTGCTGGCCGACCAGTCCCTGTCCTTTCAGGCCATGAGCCAAAAAATCCGCCTGCTCATGCGGGCCGCGAGCAGCGATCCGGCAGTGGAAACCGTGGCCGGGTATACCACGGGCAGCACTTCGGCTTTTATCGCCATTGCCCTGAAGCCGCGCTCGCAGCGGGACGCGGACGCGGACGAAGTTATTGTCCGCCTGCGCGGCAAGGTCAACAGCGAACCCGGCGCGCAGCTTTTTCTCGCCGCCGCCCAGGACATCAACGTGGGCGGGCGCATATCGCGCGCCATGTACCAGTATACCTTGCAGACCGAAGACCTGGACCAACTGCGGCACTGGACGGACACCTTGCAGCGGGCCTTGAAGTCCGATCCCCTCTTCAAGGACCTGAACAGCGATTTCCAGAGCGGCGGCCTGGAGTCCCTGGTCAGCGTGGACCGCGACACGGCCGCGCGGCTCGGCGTGACCATGGATCAGGTTGACGCGGCCCTGAACAACGCCTTTGGACAGCGGCTGGTGTCCACCATATACGGCGAGCGCAACCAGTACCGGGTGGTGCTGCTGACCGAAGACAGCCAGTGGCAGGGACCGGAAGGGCTGAAGGCCGTGTACGTTCCGGCCCAAAACGGCACCCTGGTTCCCTTGAGCGCCCTGGCTTCCTTTGCGCCGGACAGAACCCCGGTCCAGGTGAACCATCAGGGCCAGAGTCCGGCCGCCACCATTTCCTTCAATCTGGATCCGGGCAGTTCCCTGTCCGAGGCCACGGCGCGCATTGAGGCGGCGCGCCGGGCCATCCACATGCCCAAGTCCGTGCGCGCCTCGTTCCAGGGCACGGCCAAGGAATTCGAGACCTCCCTGCGCAGCCAGCCCTGGCTTATTTTCGCGGCCATATTCTGCCTCTATGTGGTGCTCGGCGTGCTCTACGAGAGCTACGTGCACCCCATTACCATCCTGTCCACGCTGCCGCCCGCGGGCATTGGCGCGCTCCTGGCCCTGCTGCTGTTCGGCATGGATTTTTCCGTCATTGCCCTGATCGGCGTGCTGCTCCTGGCAGGCATCGTGAAAAAGAACGCCATCCTGCTGATTGATTTTGCCCTGACCCGCCGGGCCGAAGGCATGAGCGCCGAGGAAAGCATCCGGGCCGCCTGCGCCCTGCGTTTCCGGCCCATCATGATGACCACCCTGGCCGCGCTCCTGGGCGCCGTGCCCCTGGCCGTGGGCTTTGGCGACGGTTCCGAACTGCGCCGCCCACTCGGGGTATCAATTATCGGCGGCCTGCTCATGAGCCAATTGCTGACCCTGTACACCACCCCGATCCTCTACCTGTACCTTGAAGATCTGAACACCCGCTGGAACGAAACCCTGCAACGCCTGTTCAAACGCCCCGTTGAAGCGCGGACTGTGGCAACCCGCCTCCTTCCCGCAGTCCTGCTCTGCTGTCTGGCTTCCGGCTGCGCCGTGGGGCCGGATTACACGCGGCCCGCCACAAGCGTGCCCCACGCCTACAAAGAAGCCGGTAGTGACTCCGTTTGCCGTGATACTTCGTCAGACTTGCTTTGTGCTCCGGGGCAGGACCGTAAGAGTCCAGCCCCATCGCCCAAAGCTGCGCCTTCCTCGTCTGACGGCAAACGGAGACACTACCAAGAAGCCGCCCACGCGGACGCGCTCCAGGCTGACTGGCGGCTGGCCGCGCCCGGCAGCGTGGATTCCGGTCCCTGGTGGGAGGCCTTTGCCGATCCCGCGCTCAACATCTTTATGCGCGATCTGGAGCGCTCCAACCAGAATATCGAGTCCGCGCGGGCCAATCTGCGCCAGGCCCAGGCCCAGGTGCGCGAAGCCAGAGCCGCCTTCTTTCCCGTGCTCGGCGGCAGCGGAAGCATCAGCCGGGGCCGCGCCGTCCAGCCGCCGGGCGTGCAAACCACCTACACGGCGACCTTGCAGGCCGGTTGGGAACTGGACCTCTGGGGCGGAACCCGGCGCAGCGTGGAGAGCGCCGAGGCGCAAGCCGGAGCCATGGCCGCCACCCTGGACGCGGTTATTCTCAGCATGCGGGCGGAACTGGCCCTGAACTATTTCCAGTTGCGCACCTTTGACGCCATGCTGGACCTGTACGCCAAAACAGTCGCCGCTTACACCCGCTTCCTGCGCATAACTCAAAACCAGTACGAAGCCGGAACAGCCGCCCGCGCCGACGTGGCAACGGCCAAGGCCCAGCTCAAAGCGGCCGAGGCGCAGCGCGTGGACCTGGATGTGCAGCGCAAACAGACCGAACACGCCATCGCGCTGCTGCTCGGGCTGCCCGCCTCCGAGTTCACCCTTGCCCCGGCCCCGCTCAAGGCGCAGTTGCCGCGCATTGACGCGGGCATCCCCTCGTATCTGCTGGAACGGCGTCCGGACGTGGCAACGGCCGAACGTCAGGTCATGGCCGCTAACGCGGACATCGGCGTGGCCAAGAGCGCCTGGTTTCCCTCGCTCACCTTCCCGGCCAGCGGCGGATACACCAGCGCCTCTTTTGCGCGCTGGTTCACCGCGCCGAGCGAGATCTGGTCCTTTGGCCCGGCCCTGGCCCTGACCCTGTTCCAGGGGGGAGCCATCATAGCCAAAACCGATCAGGCCGAGGCAGCCTGGGAAGCGGCTGTCGCCAACTACCGCCAGACCGTGCTCCAGGCCTTTGCCGATGTGGAGGACGCCCTGGCCGCCACCCGTCTGCTGGAACAAGAATTTGCCCTGCAAGAAGAAGCCCTGGCCGCCGCGCGCGACGCCGAGGCCATGTACATGGACCAGTACCAGGCCGGGACCCTGAACTATCTGAACGTGGCCACGGCCCAGGCCGTCACCCTGACCAACGCCCGCACCGTGGAGCAACTGCGCGGGGCGCGCTTTGCCGCCTTAGTCAGCTTAATTCGCGCTTTGGGCGGCGGGTGGTAGTGCCTCAGTTTGGCGTGATACTTCGTCAGGCTGCATTTTTGCTCGGGGGGCAGGGCCGAAGAGCCCAGCCCACCCTCGCAAAAACTTGCCTTCCTCGTCTGACACCAAACTGAGGCACTACCAAAGGGCGGAGCCCCAATACTATTAAGGAACCACTATGATCACTCCCTTGTCGCCCTCCAAACTGCCCGGACGCCGCCTGGTTCTCCGGGTGGCTGTCATGGCTTCTGTTTTGTTTCTGCTGTACCTGGCCGGGTCCGCGCTGTTCGCGAACAAAGAGCACCCTGCGAACCACGGACCGGCCTCCCCGGCCATACCGGTGCATGCGGCGGGGGCGGTGCGCGGGGATTTTCCGGTGTATTTTTCCAGCCTGGGCACGGTTACCGCCTATAACACCGTTACCGTGCGCAGCCGGGTGGACGGCGAGCTCTTGAACAATCACTTTACTGAAGGCGCGATGGTCAAGAACGGGGACCTGCTGGCGGAAATAGATCCGCGCCCTTTCGCGGCCCAGGTGAAGCAATACCAGGGGCAGTTGCAGCGGGATCAGGCTTCGCTCCTTAATGCCCGGCAAAACCTGGCCCGTATCCGGCGTCTGCGGCCCAAGGATTCGGCCACGCAGCAGGATCTGGACAATGCGGTGGCCCAGGTCGCGGAATTTGAAGCTGCGGTCATCATGGACCAAGGCCTGCTGGACGCGGCCGCCTTGCAACTGGAATTCACCAAAATAAACGCTCCTCTGAACGGCCTGGCGGGCCTGAGCGCCGTGGACCCCGGCAATATCGTCCAGACCACGGACAGCACCGGCCTGGTCATCATCAACCAGGTGCAACCCATCAACGTGCTGTTCACGGTCACGGACACCCAACTGCCTCAGGTGCTGGAAGCGCGGAAAGCGGGACACCCGGTGCGGGTGGAGGCCTGGGACCGGGTGAAACAAACGCTCCTGGCAACGGGCACGCTGTCGGCCCTGGACAACCAGGTGAATATCAGCACGGGCACGGTACGGGTCAAAGGGGATTTCACGAATGCGGACAATAAACTTTTCCCCAACCTGTTCGTGAACGCCAAAATTCTGGTTGATACATTGAAAGGCGTGTGCATCATTCCCACCCAGGCCGTGCAGCTCGGACGCCAGGGGCCTTTTGTCTACGTGGTGGAAGCGGATAACCGGGTTGCCCTGCGCCAGGTCAGCCTCGGCCCGGCCGATGACGAACACAGCGTGGCCACGCACGGAGTGAGCCCCGGCGAGCGCGTGGTGATCGACGGCTTTGATCGCCTGGGCGACAAGGCCCTGGTTACGGTTATCAAAGAGAAATAGAGCCGCAGCCGTGAACCCGTCGCGCATCTTTATTCAAAAACCCATTGCCACCACCCTGCTGGCCATAGCCCTGCTGGTGTCCGGCATCATCGCGTACCGGTTCCTGCCTGTTTCCGCCCTGCCCGAGATCGACTATCCGACCATCCAGGTGCAGACCTTTTATCCCGGCGCCAGCCCCCAGGTCACGGCCAACACCATTACCGCCCCCCTGGAGAGCCAGTTCGGGCAAATGGCCGGGCTGACCCAGATGTCTTCGGTCAGTTCGGCCGGAAGTTCCATCATCACCCTGCGTTTTTCCCTGAGCGTGCCCCTGGACGTGGCCGTGCAGGAAGTGCAGGCAGCGGTGAACGCGGCCGGGAGCCTGTTGCCTCCGGACCTGCCCACGCCGCCCGTGTACAGCAAGGTGAACCCGGCTGACCCGCCGGTGCTGACCCTGGCCGTGACGTCCAAAACCATGCCCATTGCCCGCATAGCCGATTACGTGGACACGCGCCTGGTGCAAAAGGTTTCCCAGGTCAGCGGGGTCGGGCTGGTCAGCCTGAGCGGCGGCCAGCGTCCGGCCGTGCGCGTGCGGGCCAATCCCACGGCCTTGGCCTCGTATGGCCTGAGCCTGGATGACATGCGCACGGCCATTGCCTCGGCCAACGTCAACCAGGCCAAAGGCAGCTTTGACGGCCCCATGCGCGCCTCCACCATTGAGGTGAACGACCAGCTTTTGCAGGCGGATGAATACCTGAACATGATTATCGGGTACTTCAACGGCGCGCCCGTGTATTTGCGCGATGTGGCCGAAGCTGCGGAAGCGCCGGAAAACGTCCGCCTGAAGGCCTGGGCGGGCAGGGATCAGGCCATCCTGGTCAACATCCAGCGCCAGCCCGGCGCAAACGTGCTGGAAGTGGCGGAAAACGTCAAACGCCTGCTGCCGGAACTGCGTTCCTCCCTGCCTGACGCCATCGAGGTGAGCGTGCTCACGGACCGCACCATCACCATCCGGGCCTCGGTGGCTGATGTGGAGTTTGAACTGATGCTGGCCGTAGTGCTTGTGGCCCTGGTCACCTTTCTTTTTTTGCGCAACCTCCCGGCCACCAGCATTCCGGCCGTTGCCGTGCCCCTGTCCCTGGTGGGCACGTTCGGGGTCATGTACCTGGCCGGGTTTTCCCTGAACAACCTGACCCTCATGGCCCTGGCCATTGCCACCGGCTTTGTGGTGGACGATGCCATTGTGGTCATTGAAAACATCAGCCGCTACCGGGAAATGGGGCTTGATCCCAAAGAGGCGGCCCTCAAGGGCGCGCAACAGATCGCCTTTACCATCATCAGCCTGACCTTTTCCCTGGTGGCCGTGCTCATCCCGCTGCTGTTCATGCGCGACGTGGTGGGCAGGCTGTTTCGCGAATTCGCCGTTACCCTGAGCATCTCCATTCTGCTCTCCGCCGTCATCTCCCTCACCCTGACGCCCATGATGTGCGCCTATATCTTGCGGGGCGGCGGCTCGTCATCCGCTGCCAAACCGGGCCGCCTGGAACGGCTGCTCGGCAAAGTTTTTGACGCGGCCCTGGACCGCTACGACATCGCCCTGCGCTGGGTTTTCCGGCACCAGGGCCTGACCCTGGCCGTCACCCTGATCACCCTGAGCATCAGCGTGGGCCTGTACGTGATCATCCCCAAAGGCTTCATCCCGGTGCAGGATACCGGGGTCATCCAGGGCTTCAGCGAAGCGCCGCAAAGCATCTCCTTTGCGGCCATGGCAACGCTGCAACAGGAACTTGCCGAGCGCATCCTGCAAGACCCGGACGTGGAAAGCCTGTCCTCGTTCATCGGCATTGACGGCGTGAACACCACCCAGAACAACGGACGCCTGCTGATCAACTTGAAACCCCTGGACCAGGGCCGGGACAAGGCTCCGGCCGTGATGGCCCGCCTGCGGCAGCGAGTCGCGGACCTGCCGGGCATTGCCCTGTATTTGCAGCCGGTACAGGACCTGACCATTGAAGATAGGGTCAGCCGCTCGCAATACCAATTGGTCATGGATTCCGTGCACCAGGAGGAACTGGACCTGTGGGCGCCGCGCCTGATCGCGGCCATGAACGCCGACCCTCTGATCAGCGACGCGGCCGGGGACTTGCAGAACCAGGGCCTGCAAGCCTCCATCCTGGTGGACAAAGACACGGCCGCGCGCCTGGGCGTGAGCATGGCCGCCATTGACAGCGCCCTGTACAACGCCTTTGGCCAGCGCCAGATCAGCACTATTTTCACCCAGGCCAACCAGTACCGGGTGGTGCTGGAGGTGGGCGAGGACTTTGCCCAGGGACCGGCGGCCATTGAGAACATCCATGTGCCGGGCGCGGGCGGAACGATCGTGCCTCTGCACAGCTTTGCCAGGGTCAAGGAAACCACTACCCGGCTTTCCATCAACCGGCAGAACCAGTTCCCGGCCGTGGCCGTTTCCTTTAACCTGCGTGAGGGCGCATCTTTGGGCAAGGCCGTGCAAAGCATCCTGAACACGGCGGAAGGCATCAAACTGCCGCCCTCGGTGCGCCTGACCTTCCAGGGCGCGGCCCAGGCCTTTCAGGACTCCCTGAGCGGCGCGGCCTGGCTCCTGCTGGCAGCGGTGTTCACGGTCTACATCGTGCTCGGCGTGCTCTACGAGAGCTACATCCATCCCATCACCATTCTCTCGGCCCTGCCTTCGGCCGGGGTGGGCGCACTGCTGGCCCTGATGCTGTGCTCCATCCCCCTGGATGTGGTCTCCATCATCGGCCTGATACTGCTCATCGGCATTGTCAAAAAAAACGCCATCATGATGATCGACTTTGCCCTGGACGCGGAACGCAACGAAGGCAAAGACCCGCCCGAAGCCATTCACCAGGCCTGTCTGCTGCGCTTCCGGCCCATTCTCATGACCACCCTGGCCGCCCTGTTCGGCGCTCTGCCCCTGATGCTCAGCCGGGGCATGGGGTCCGAACTGCGCAATCCCCTGGGCATCACCATGGTGGGCGGCCTGCTGCTCAGCCAGGTCCTGACCCTGTTCACCACCCCGGTCATCTACCTGTACTTCTCTCGACTTGCTTCCGCTCCTTGGCGGGACAGATTTTTCGAGGCAAAGCCTCGAAACCCGCCCACGTCGCTCTAAGCGCCTACCGGCGCGGCCGGACTCATGAGTCCGGCCCCCCGCAGGGGCGTTAAGGAAAAACGGGCAGGGGACGTATTGACACTCCCGCTTCTTGCTATCGCAAGGCTTCTCAGGCATAGTGCCGCCAGGTGCTGAACACACCTTTATCCACAGGCGGGCCGCCGCCGACTCGTGCGGGGTTGCCGCTTGCCTTTTGGCAAGCGCGACCGGCTTTCCGCGTCTACGATGTCGGGAGTGCGGTGAATACAACACCTCGCGCAGAGGAAATAAGCCCGCCGTCCTGTGGCGGTGTTCAGCTCCCGGCAGTTGCTTCCCGGCAGTTGCCGACCACTAACGCCGGAGAACACCATGAGCGAAAGCTCCATCCCTTACCGTATATCGCCGCAGCCTGACTTTGCCCCGCAATACGAGCGTATTCTCGCGGCCACCGGATGCAGGACCTGCCTTCAACTGGCCCAGGTGCTGGACGTCAAACCGGCGGCAGTGTCCGACGTTAAGCGCCGGAAGGCCATTCCCACCCATTGGCTTTGGCGGCTCCTCAGAAAAGAGAACATCAACCCCGACTGGATACGTTCAGGAATAGGCGACTGCCGGTTGCGGAGATGAAGGCTACCCGCGCTTCACGGGCCTGGCCAACCAGACCACCGCGCTCATGCCCGCAAAAGCAATGGCGCACAGCCAATAAATGTCGTTGGCCGAAAGGATGAACCCCTGCCGGGTAATCTGCCCGGCCAGATAGCCGAGACTCTGCTGGGCGTCCATGCCGAGGCGTTGCAATAGCTCCAGACTCTCCCTGGCCAAAGGGCTGTAGGGGTCCACATGTTCGGTCAAACGGACGTGGTGCACGGCCTCGCGCCGTTCCCACAAGGTCATGGCCACGGACGCGCCAATGGCTCCGAACAGGGTGCGCACAAAGTTGAACAGACTGGCCGCGCCAGCCATTTGTTCCGGCTTCAGGGAAGAAAAGGCCAGAGCGATCAGGGGCGTGAAAAAAAGCGCATTGGCCAGCCCCTGGGCGAACTGCGGAACCATGACAAAACGCATGTCCATGTCCGGGGAAAACCAGGTCCGGGTGTACATGCAGGCGGCAAAGACAAGAAAACCGGCGCTGATCAGAATGCGCAGGTCAATAAGGCGCAAGGCGTGCTTGCCGATGAGCGGGGCCAGGAGCACCGGCAGAATGCCTATGGGCGCGGCAGCCAGACCGGCCAGCGTGGCCGTGTACCCGTACTGCGTTTGCAGGAGCAGGGGCAGAAGCACCACGGTGCCTATAAAAAGCATCATGCCGAGGCTGATGCAGATCACCCCGATGCTGAAGTTGCGCGAGGCAAAAAGACGCAGGTCAATAATCGGGTTGGCGTCGGTCAGTTCCCAGGCCACCAGAAAGGTCAGGCCGACCAGGGCGATAACGGCCAGCGTGATGATCTGGGTGGAGTTGAACCAGTCCAGTTCCTTGCCCCGGTCCAGCATCATTTGCAGCGCGCCGACGCCCAGAACCAATAAACTCAGACCCACCACATTGAGCGGCTGACGCCTGCGCGCGCTTTCCCGATCGCGCAGCAAGCGCCAGACCAACACGACCACCAGCGCGCCCACCGGGACATTGATGAAAAAGATCCAGCCCCAGTGGTAGTTGTCGCTGATAAAACCCCCGAGCACCGGCCCGAAGATGGGAGCCACGGACACGGTCATGGACCACAAGGCGATGGCCATATTGCGTTTGGCCGGAGGATAGTTGTTCAGGAGCAGGGTTTGGGCCAGCGGCAGCATGGGGCCGGAAACGGCTCCCTGCAAGACCCGGAACAAGACCAGCAGGGTGAGGCTGGGGGCCATGCCGCATAAAAACGAAGCAAAGACAAAAAGCCCGGTGGACCACAAAAAGAGCCGCACTTCGCCGAAACGGCGGGCCAGCCAGCCGGTGATGGGCAGGGAAATGGCATTGGCCACGGCATAGGAGGTAATGACCCAGGTGCCCTGGGTGGTGGAAGCGCCAAGGTTTCCGGCCAGGGTGGGCACGGCCACGTTGGCAATGGTGCTGTCCAGAACCTGCATGAAGGTGGCCAGGGGCAGGGCCACGGTCAACAGCAGCAGGGGGAGTCCCTGGAGGGGAGGATGGGCGTTGCTCATGGCCGGTAGCGGCTCATTTTGCCGTGATCCATCGTCAGGCTTGCTTTGTGCTCCGGGGCAGGACCAGAAGAGTCCAGCCCCATCGCCCAAAGCTGCGCCTTCCTCGTCTGACGACAAAATGAGCCACTACCGAAAAGCCGGTCTTCAGGCGGGCATCCCATGCCTTATACGTTACCCGGCTTGCGCAGCACCCGCTTGTAGCTGCCCAGCTTCAGAGGCTTGAAGGCGCGCCCGGCGGTCTTGATCTCCGGCCTGCCTTCAGGCGCAAGAGGCGCAGTGGCGGAAAGGTCCAGCCCGACAGGCAGGAGCGCCGCCTGAACGGAAGCGCCGGTGGAAAAGTCCGGCAGCGCGGCTCCGTCCGGGGGCCGGTTATGGAGAATCTGCGTGAAATCGTTGCCGGAGTGGCCGGTAACCGCGATGACCGAGCCGTCGGGAGCAATACGCAGACTGACCGGGGCCGTGCCGCCGTGAATGCCCACATAGGCCGGACGGGCTCCCGGAGACACGCGCACCCAACCCCCCTGTTCCTCGGCCGGAACAGTAAAGGTCTGGACAGGCTCAACGCCCCAGGCCGCGCCGCAGAGGAGCGCGAACAGGGAAAACCCGAGCGGAAAGGACAGAAGAGAGACTCTCACGATAAAACCTCGTCCTTTCACGAGTATGATTTTCGTGCGATTCTGTCAAGGGTATATCCAAAGATCGAAGCAATAGTCCCTTGACAAATCCCCATTTTTTGCCAACGAAAGTATATTCGCATTGTATAAGGAAGCAATAATGACCCTGCTCATTGATATTGAACATCACAGCCAGGCCGAACCGCTCCGTCTCATGTGCGGGTCGGATTTCGAGGTGCTGCGCACGGACGCCACCGGCCTGGAGATTTACGGAAAATCACACCAGGGCAAGGAGTATCTGCTTTTTCCCCTCCATTTCCACCCCCTGGAGGCCGGGGTGCTGGCCGTGCGTATCCCGGCCGAGTACCACGAATGGTTCATGGATCGCGGCATGGACGGCGCGCGCATCATCTTCAGCACGCCCCACGGCAGTCCTTTTTTCCCTGACATGCCGGAAGAATACCACTCCAGCACCGGGTATCTGCGCATCAAGGATGCTTCGTCCATGCGGGTCGAACTGGATCGCGCGGCCGCGCGGGAACCGGGCGAACCTGAACAGATTGCCGAACCGGAAAACACGCCGCTTACCGAGCGGGAACTGGCAAAAGCCGTCCGGGCCAAGGCAACGGAGTTGAACGCGCTGCTCGATCGCGCAGCGGAAGCGGGCCTGCTGGTGCGGCTCGCTCTTGAAGGAAACGAAAACGACAGGCCATGCGTATGCATACGCGGCATATTCAGGCCGTTATATTGACAATTCCACTTTACGCGGGTAAGGGAGCAAGTAACGACACGCATCTCTTCGGCTCCGACCGCATTTCATTGCCGTTCATTGCCGGTTAGGAATATTCCACTATGTCCAGCCCCGGATTCCGTATTAAAAAAACCATCCGCCGTCCGGATCCGGCTTTGGTTGCCTTGTTTGCCGGTCTTCCGGCGGCCGTTATCGGGGACAACATGAAGCGCACGGCCTGCATGGATGCGCGCATCAGAGCCATGAACCGGACGCCGCTACTCGGCGTGGCCCTGACCGTGCGCGTCCGGCCCGGCGACAGCCTCATGCTGCACAAAGCCATGGACATGGCCGAACCGGGCGATGTGATTGTGCTGGATGGCGGCGGCTATACCGGCTGCGCGGTCGCCGGCGAACTGATGGCGCTGTGGTGCCGCAAACGGGGCTTGGCCGGTCTGGTCATTGACGGCTGTATCCGGGATTATGACAGCATCAGCGCCCTGGATTTTCCGGTCTATGCCGCGGGCGTGAACCCCAACGGCCCGCTCAGGGAAGGCGGAGGCGAAATCAATTTTCCCGTGAGTTGCGGCGGACTGGCCGTGCATCCCGGCGATATTATCGCGGGCGACGCTGACGGCGTGGTGGTGGTCAGCCCCGCTGACGCGGCGGATGTTGCGGCAAAAGCGCGTCTGCAATATAAAGAAGAAGCCGGAATTATTGCCGGAATCAAAAACGGTTCCTGGGACAGAAGCTGGGTGGATCCTTTGCTGACGGCCAAGGGCTGTGAGTTTACCGACTAAGCCTGTAAAGAGAGATTTGCAATGACAAAGCGTAGCAACAATTCTGAGTATGTCCAGGATGCCGCTCCCATGGAGCAGGTGCGCGAACTGCTTTTCGGTACCCAGATGAAAGAGGTGGATATCCGCTTTCAGCGCCAGGATGAGCGCTTTGAGCGGAAAATCGCCGATGTTCGTGAAGCCTTGAAAACCCGCCTGGATTCTCTGGAAAACTTCATGAAGAGCGAGATGTCCTCGCTGCTGCACCGTCTGAAGGAAGAGCAGTCGGAACGGGACAGCGCCCTGAAGGACGAGCAGCGCGAACGCGCCGAAGCCGTCAAGAGTGAACAGCGCGAACGTTCCGAAGGCCTCAAGAACGAGCAGCGCGAGCGCGCCGAAGCCATCGCTCACCTGGCCAAGGAACTGGCCTCGGCCGTGGAAACCTTTGAGCGGAAAAACAGCAAGGTGGCTGATACGCTTGATGCCACGGAGCGGGAACTGCGCCAGCTCATGATGACGGAGAACAGCGCGCTTTCCGCCAAAATAGAGGAAAAATACCAGGACGCCCTGAACGTGCTGTCCAGAACGGCCGAGCAGATCCGCCACGACATGGTATACCGTTCCTCCCTGTCCAGCATGTTTACGGAAACGGCGCTCAAGCTGAGCGGACAATGGTCGGATGTTTCCAAGTCGCCGGAACGCGAAGCGTCCGTCAAGGGCGGCGGAGAAGCTCCGTCCTCTGATGACGACGCTTAAAGAGGCGCTCTCCTATGAAGGGGCCATCCTGCGATGACGCCTGAAGAACAGCGGCCCGATTGGGTATCCGACGCGATGTCCGGTGAGCCGTCGCTTGACGCGCCGTCACTGCCCGACCTGCCGCCGGTTCCCACCGATGCGGAGCTGGAGTCGTTGCGGGCGCTCCTGTTCAAGCGGGAAATTGCGCTGCTGGAACAGCTTCGGGCGCGGCTTGATGATCCGGCTGCGCAGGCCAAGGAAATCAGCAACGTTGTCGCGGAAGCGCTCCTGCTGCGCGCCCATAAAGACGACCGTCTCCAGGTCGCGCTCGAGCCTCTTGTCGAGAATATCTTCCAGGTATCGCTGCGTAAAAATCCGCACCGCTTTACCAACGTGCTGTTCCCGGTGATGGGTCCGGCCCTGCGCAAGTCCATTGCGGAAACCTTCCGCTCCATGCTGGAAAGCTTCAACAAAAGCATGGAAATGTCCTTTTCCTGGAAAGGCCTGCGCTGGCGGCTCGAGGCCATGCGCACCGGCAAGCCCTTCAGTGAAATTGTGCTGCTGCACACCCTGGTCTACCGGGTTGAACAGGTCTTTTTCATCCACAGTGAAACAGGCCTGGAAATAGCGCATGCCGCCGCGGAAGACAGCGAAACCCAGGACACGGGCATGGTGTCGGCCATGCTGACCGCCATCCAGGACTTTGTGCGCGACTGTTTCACGGGCGGCCAGAGCGGCGAGCTTGAATCTCTCCAGCACGGGGAATATACCTTTCTGGTGGAAAAAGACCCCAGGGCGTACATTGCCTGCCAGATCCGGGGCACGCCGCCCGCGGGCTTCCGGGAGCAGGTGCGGAGCACGCTGGAAAACATGCTTATCGAGTATGCCGAGCCCCTGGAATCCTTTTCCGGCGATACCGAACCGTTTCAATCCGCCAAACGCTACCTGGACGCGCTGTTCATCTCGCGCTTTGTTGATGAGGACAAGCCGCTGCCCCTGTGGGTAAAGGCTTTGCCGGTGCTGCTGCTGCTCGGCCTGATCGGCTGGTTCGGCTTTTTCCAATACGACTCCTACCAGGAGCGGCGGGAAAGCGCGCAGCGCGAAGAAGTCAGGAGCGCCTTTTACGAGAACATGCGGCAGGGGCTGGAGCCCTTGCGCCGGGAACCGGGCCTCATGATTGCCCATGTCGAACCGGGCGATACCGCCCCCTGGGAAGTGATTCTGCTCAAGGACGACCTGGCCAGAACACCGGAAGAGGTTCTGGCGGAAAATGGCGTGGATAATTCTCGTTATATTTTCAGAATCATTCCCCAGGTCTCCTATGAACGGAGCATCGTGGCCCGCCGGGTGGAGTCCAAGATACACCCGCCCTCCACGGTGACCATGCGCTTCGGGGATGACGGCACCCTGTATTTTTCCGGCGCCGCTCCCATGGAATGGGTGCTCCAGGCCCGGCAGGAAGCCCTGGCCCTGCCCGGCGTGCAGAGCATCAACATGCGGGAGGTGAGCGACCCGCGCATGGACCGGTTGACAGCCATGGTGCATGAGGTGCAGGCTGTTTCGATCCGCTTTCCCCTGGGCAAGGACACGCCGATACCCGAGGATGCGCCAAAACTGACCAGGGCCGTGGAGACGCTGGTTGCACTGGAAAAACTGGCCGCCGACATGGGCATTGCCGTAAGCCTGACCGTATACGGCCATGCGGACGCCACCGGACAGGAGAAACGAAATTACGAGATCAGCCAGGCCCGGGCGCGTACCATTGCCGCCATGCTCTACGCCAAGGGTTCAAGCCTGCCTGTTGCCTTGTACGGCATGGGAGCGGAATATGCGCAAAAGAGCGGCACGGGCGCTGCCGCTGAAAATGAGGGCAGTCGGCGTATTGAACTGCGGGTGCACCTTTCCAGGGCGGGAGATGCGACCCCGGAGCTCTTAAGACGGTGACTTTGAACGATTTTTTAACATGGAAACGACATGATAAATAAGAAGATCTGCATGTTGGGGGCCTTTTCCGTAGGAAAGACAGCCCTTGTCCAGCAGTATGTGCACTCCATATTCTCGGACAAATACCTGTCCAGCGTGGGCGTCAAGATCAGCAAGAAAGACCTGAACGTTGACGGCACGGACGTGACCCTCGTGCTCTGGGACATGGAAGGCAAAGATTTATATGTGGATGTAAACATTTCTTACCTGCGCGGGGCCATGGGCTACTTCCTGGTGGTTGACGGCAAACGCAAGGATACGCTGCAAGTGGCGCTTGAATTGCGCAATATCGCCGTTAACCTGGCCGGGCCGCAGGTGCCGCATTATATTTTGCTGAACAAGGCGGATCTTGAGCCGGAATGGGAAATCAACGAAGAGGACCTTGAGAGCCTGCGCGCCCAAGGCATTTCCTTCCTGAAAACCAGCGCCAAAAGCGGTATGGGCGTCGAAGAAGCCTTCATGGGGCTGGCCAAGGCCATGCTTTAGGGCTTGGGAGTAACCTGAGATGCATACGGAAAAAAACGAACTCGCCCTGACCATTCTGCAAACGCTCGAAATCGCCGTTCTGAGCAGAACCGGACCCAGACAGTACGCCTTTTACGGACATGTGCCGGAATTTTATGCGGAGCTCTTTCCCTCTGATGCCGAGGGTCCCTGCACGCGCCCCTGGGAACATTCCTCCATGCTGGAATATTTTCTTGACGACGCGGAACTGTTTTTCATCCGCAACCTGCCCGGCTCCATCAACAGCGGCGTCTGGCAGGAGGACGGAACCTGCGACGGCGAACAGGCCCTACATGCCCAGGCCGTGATTGTCGGCGAAGAGCACTTTCTGATTATCCGCCTGCTTAAGGAAGACTTCCGCGAACGGCTGCGCGTGTTGCGCAAGGCGCGGGAACAACTGCTGGAACGCAACACCCTGAACAGGGACCTGGAAACCTATCAGCGCAAGTCATCCTTTGACGGCCTGACCCAAGTCCTGAACAAGGCAACCTTTATCGAGCGCCTGGGCAAAGAAATGGAAATCGCCCAGGAAAATTCCGCCTCCCTTTCAGTCGCCATGATCGACATCGATTTCTTCAAGCGGGTCAACGATGAGTACGGCCACCTCTGCGGAGATGCCGTGCTGGCCTCTCTGGGACAACTGCTGCGCCAGACCTTGCGCCGCCAGGACATTGTTGCCCGCTTCGGCGGGGAAGAGTTCGCGGTCGTCACCCCGTTCACAACCTTGGGCCAGTGCGTCCGCACCGTGGAAAAGCTGCGCAGGGCCATTGAAGAACACGACTTTTCTCCGGTCCCCAAAGTGACCGTGAGCATCGGCTGCACCGGCTACATCCTGGGCGAAACCTGGGAGAGTTTTCTGCAACGCGCCGACATCGCCCTGTATGATGCGAAGAACAACGGCAGGAATATGGTGAAGATCCGGTAGAGGGCCTGTCCTTTACGCTTTTTCTTTTATCCAGATCAAAGACGCCTGCCTCCCGCTATGACCCAGGCGGTGGGAAAAGAACAGTTCCGGCAGGGAACGGGTGCACAGATCCAGCCCGAAAATGCGATCCGCCCGCATGCCCGCGCTGACAAGCTGGTCTCTGGTCAGCCGCCACAGATCCATTGTCTTCTGCCGGGCGTCGAACCAATCCACGAAATGCGGCGGCCATTCCGCGGCAAAATTAACGAACTCCGCCGCTGCCGGGCCAAGGCTCGGTCCGCGCACGGCCAGCACGCGGGACGGCTCCAGACCGTAGGCGGCGCAAAAGGCCTTCAGTCCCGAGGCCGGATAATTCACGGCATTGCCGCGCCACCCGGCATGCAGCGCGGCCACGACCGAACCGTCCTCAGCCGCGAACAGAATCGGCTGGCAGTCGGCTGTCTTGATCAGCAGGGCCAGCCCCTTTTCCCTGGTGCAGTGCCCGTCCGCCTCCAGTTCCGCAGCCTGATCCGGCGGAGTTTCACGTGCGTCAACCACAAAGCCGTCCCCATGCACCTGCTTCAGTTCGGCCCAGCGGGAAAGGCCAAGCGCGTCCAGCAGCCTCCTTCTGTTGGCCGGAGCCTGCCGGGTATCTTCGTCCAGGTAGCGGCTTAGTTTGGAGTCAGACAAGGAAGGCGCGGCTTTGGCCGATGGGGCTGGACTCTTATGGTCCTGCCCCGGAGGACAAAGCAAGCCTGACGAAGTATCACGCCAAACTGAGCCGCTACCTACGTTCATGCTGACGCTGCCCGCACAGGCCGTGGAAAAAGCGCAGCCCACCGCGGGCACGCCCGGAAAGGCAAAGGGAATATACAGGCAGCCCGTTCCGTCCCTGGGGGAGCGCTTCATATTGTCCATAATATACCGTGCTCCGTGCACACGGCGTCCACGGGCAGATCCCAGGGTTCTTGCGGCAGATGATCCACAAGCTGAAAAGCATAGATATAGCCAAGGCGCAGAACTCCGGCGACTTCCGGCCGGAAAAAGTAGCGGTCGTAAAACCCGCCGCCCTGGCCGAGGCGAGCGCCCTTGCGATCAAAGGCGACAGCGGGAACGATAATCAGGTCCGGCGCCACCTCCGGCATTCCGTAATTATACGAGGGTTCCGGGATGCCGAACGCGCCCGGCGCAAGCATCTCCGGTCCCGGACAGGGCATAAAGCGCATGGTGGCCGGTCCTTCCGGCATGCACTGCGGCAGGAGAACCTGCTTGCCGCTTTGCCAGGCAGCCTGTAAAAGGGGACTGGTGTCCATCTCGCCCCGCACGGCAATGTACAGGCCCACGCTGTGCGCTTTTTTCCAGGGCAGGCTTTGCAGCACAGACGTTGCCGCCGCCTGCGCCAGGGCGTGACGTTCCTCTGCCGTAAGCGCCTGCCGTTTTGCCCGCATCTCGGCGCGCAATGCGGCCTTGTCCTGCGGAGCTTTGCTGTCATGGGTTTCCGGTTGCATACATGATACACTACAGTATCTCGCGCAAAAGTACAATATAACAGGAGATTGCATGTCCGTTGCAGTAGCGTCCACCGCGCCTTACTGGCTGGCATTCGGCGATATTCATGACGATCTGTCGCTGCTGGAGACCTTGCCGGAATTGCGGGAAGCCTCCGGCGTTCTGGTCACCGGCGACCTGACTCTGGCCGGCGGGGCAAAGCAAGCTCTGCGGGTGCTTGAGCCGCTAGTCGCGGCCGTGCCCAGGCTCCTGGCCCAGGCCGGAAACATGGACCGGCGCGAGGTCGCGGACCTGCTGGAGCAAAAGGGCTGGAACCTGCATGCCAAGGCGGCGGAACTCTTTCCCGGCGTGTATGTCATGGGCGTGGGCTATTCGCCCCCCACTCCTTTCAATACTCCGGGCGAATACCCGGAAGAGCGCCTGGCCGAGTGGCTGCAAGCAGCCTATGCCGAGGCCCGGAAACTGGCGGCCGTGGCCTGCGCGGCAACGCCTGTTTTCGTGCTGGCCGCGCACGCGCCCCCCTATGCCACGGCCTGCGATCGCCTCCGCTCCGGCCTGCCCGTGGGCAGTACCGCAGTACGCGAATTCATCGAACAACACCAACCGGATCTGTGCCTTTGCGGCCACATCCACGAAGCCAGGGCCGAGGATAGCATCGGCAACACCCGGATCATCAATCCCGGCGATCTGGCCTCGGGCGGCTATGTCCTGCTGCGCCGCACCGGCGAGAGCGGCTCCTTTGGCCTGGACGCGGAACTGAAGGTGCGCGCATGAAGCGATACCTTGCCCTTCTGTGCGCCGTCCTTGTGCTTAGCGCTTACGCCCGGACCGGGTTCGGCGCGGCCGCCCCTTCCCTGGAACACATGGCCGGGCAGATGATCATGACCGGTTTTCGCGGCACCGGGGAACAGCCCTTGAGCGAAGACCTGCAATACCTGCTGCCGGACATCCGGGCCGGGCGCATTGGCGGGGTCATCCTTTTTGAGCCTGACTACCTGAGCAAACAAACGCGCAACATCCGCTCGCTCAAACAGGTTGCGGCGCTCACCGCCCTGTTGCAGAAGGACGCGCCGGTTCCGCTGTTTGTCGGCGTGGATCAGGAAGGCGGCAAGGTGCGCCGCTTCAAGGAGGAGCACGGCTTTGCCGCCAGCCCTTCGGCCGCGGAACTCGGCCGGGGAAGTCCGGGGACCACACGGACCGAAGCGGCGCGCATGGGCGCGGCCCTGCATGCCGTTGGGGTCAATCTGAATTTCGCTCCGGTCCTGGATATGAACGTCAATCCGCAAAGCCCGGCCATCGGCGCTCTCGGCCGTTCCTTTTCCGCGCATCCGGACCACGTGGCCGCGCACGGCCGGGCCTTTGCCGAAGGCCTGGCCTCAGCCGGGGTCATCCCCTGCTACAAACATTTTCCCGGCCACGGCAGCGCGCGGCACGACACGCACCTCGGCCTTGCGGACGTCACCGCCACCTGGACGCCCGAGGAACTGGAACCGTACCGCCGTATTCTGCCCCACACCCCGCCCGCCATGATCATGCCGGGACACATTGTGCACCGGGAAAAAGGCGGCGAACTCCCGGCCTCGCTTTCCCCCCGGATTATTACCGGTCTGCTGCGCGGCTCCCTGGGCTGGCAGGGCGTGGTCATTACCGATGATTTGCAGATGCGGGCCGTGGAAGACACATACAGCATGAAGGAAGCCGTGCGCCTCGCGGTTCTGGCCGGAGCGGATATCCTGCTCTTTGGCAACAACCTGCGCCATGACCCGCAGGAAGGCCGCAAAGCGCACGCCGCGCTGGTGGAACTGGTGCGCGAAGGAAGCATACCTGAATCCCGCATCCGGGAATCCTATACGCGGATTATGACGCTCAAGGCCGCGGCCGGGCTCCGCCCCTGAGGGGGTTCTACCCCCTCAGACTCCCCCGGCAGGGGAAATGATTCCCCCTGCACCCCCCCACAGCTTAAGCACTACCGGTAGTGTCTCAGTTGAAGGGCAGACAAAAAACGTCGCCTGACGCAGTATCACCCCAACTGAGGCACTACCGAAATAACATTCCGCTTGCCTCGGCCCATATAAGCTCAGGGCTGAACAGTTCCGGGGCATCGCGCACCAGTCCGCGCAACTCGTCGGCATCAGCTTCCAAAAGCTCCTGGGCCGGATGCGCCGGATAGACTCCGGCAGGCAGATCCGCCACAAACAGGGCCAGACGGGCGGGCTCGTCCTCCCGGTCGGCAACGTGAACCACCCTGAGCCCGCCTATAATCGCCCCGGTCTCCAGCAGGCGGATGGCCGCGTCTTCCCGCGCTTCACCCACCATCACGAATCCGGTATACAAATCCCATGTTCCCGCGCTGCCGAGCCTCGCATCCCTGCGCCGATGCAGAATAACCTTGTTCTGCCGCGTGCGCGCCGCCACAGCCGCCAGCCGCAGCCGCAGCCTCTGGCGCATGGCCTCTTCCGGCGGCATGCACAAGAGGGCCTGATCCGCCTGATCCGTGACTTCCACCAGAACGGCGCGTTCACTTTCATGCAAGTCCACGGCAAACGGCGGCGGCGGAGACTCCCGCAAGGGCCGGGCCGGACGCGGCCTCTGCGGCGGCGCCTCTCTGGCCAGGGTCCGCGCCGCTTCGTCCCGCAGCTTTTGCGCGGCCTTGGCAATGCGGGTCCGCGCTGAAGAAGAATCAGAAACCATATCGGTAGTACCTCAATGTCGGTAGTGTCTCAGTTTGGCCTCAGACGAGGAAGGCGTAGCTTTGGGCGATGGGGCTGGACTCTTCTGGTCCTGCCCCGGAGCACAAAGCAAGCCTGACGAAGTATCAGGCCAAACTGAGACACTACCCATTTGCAAATGCGCCGTAACGCGCTACAGTATTCAGCCATGCAGCCGGACAAACCCAGATATAGCATTGTTATGCTCAAAGCAAAAGACGCGGCCGCTCTGGCCGCGCTGGAAGCCGCGTGTTTTTCCACCGCCTGGAGTGAGGAGCGCTATGCCGCGCTGTTGAGCGCCGCGCATGACACGACCGTGCTGCCCGGCTTTTGCGTCTTTGGCCTGCGCGCGAGCCGGAGCGGCCTTGACGCCTATATCAGCCTCGGCCTGCACCACGCCGCCGGAGAGGCGGAAATTTACAATATTGCCGTGCGCGAGGCGTGCAGGCAACGCGGCCACGGCGGACGCCTGCTTATGCATGCCCTGCGCGAAGCGGCCTTGTCCGGCTGCACCCGCGCCCTGCTGGAAGTGCGCGCCGGCAATGAAGCGGCCCTGGCTCTGTATGCGCGAGCAGGCTTTCAGGAGTGCGGACGGCGCAAACGCTATTATGCGGACACGGACGAAGACGCCCTTGTGTTATGCCGCGACTTGCCGTAAATTACCTCTTTTCCGCAAGGAGGATCGCTCGTGCAATTACTCATGGCCGCCAACTGGAAAATGTACAAGACCCGCGCCGAAGCCGCAGACACCATCACCCGGCTTGCCGCCTTGCTTCCCGATCTGCCCGCGGATCGTGAAAGCGTGGTTTTCGCGCCCTTCACCGCTCTTTCCGCCTGCGCGGATACCCTGGGCAAGAACGTGCGTATCGGGCTGGGCGGGCAGAACTGTTATCCTGCCCAGGAAGGAGCCTTCACAGGCGAGTGTTCCCCGGCCATGCTCCGCGATGCCGGATGCGCCTGGGTGCTCACCGGTCACTCTGAACGCCGGGCCATTTTTGGTGAAAGCGACGCCTTTATCGGCAAAAAAACCGCCTTTGCTCTGGAAAACGGCCTGAAAACCGTGTTCTGCATCGGCGAGACCCTGGAAGAACGCGACAGCGGCGCGCTCGCGGCCGTGCTGGAACGCCAGATGCGCGAAGGCCTTGCCGGGGTCAGCGATACCGTGCCCGCGCCGGATCTGGCCGTGGCCTATGAGCCGGTCTGGGCCATCGGCACCGGCCGCGTCGCCGGGCCAAAAGAAATTCTGGAAGCCCACGCCCTGGCGCGTTCCTTTTTGCTCAAACGTTTTCCCGCGCAGGGCAAGGATATGCGCATCCTGTACGGTGGAAGCGTCAAGCCGGAAAACGCCGGAGAAATTATAAGACTTGACAATGTTAATGGAGTCTTGGTAGGCGGTGCTTCTTTGCAGGCGGAAAGTTTCAGCCGCATTGTTCTGGCCTGAGACAACCGCTTGGCTGCCCGTAAGGGCGGGATCCCTACCGCATAGTATAACGCCTGCCCGTTCCGGACAGGATTTTGAGGAGGCCGGTTTTGGAAAAGTTGATCTTAACCCTGCACATCATCGTCTGCGTCATTCTTGTGCTGCTGGTTCTGTTGCAGTCCGGCAAAGAAGGCATGGGCGTGATTTTCGGCGGCGGCTCCTCTTCCCTGTTCGGCAGCACCGGCGCGGGCGGCATTCTGGTCAAGCTGACCACCTTTGTGGCCGTCATCTTCCTGGCTACCTCCCTAGGCTACAACATCCTTACCGGAGTGAAAACCAGCAAGGAAGACATCCTCAGGGACATTTCCATAGACGACCCCTCCGCGCCTGTCACGCCCCCGGCCCCGGCCGAGGTACAGCAGGCCCCCGCGGAAAAATAACTGAATCGCGACAGACTGAAACAACAAACGTCGGCGGAGCAAAGGCTCCGCCGACGTTTTTGTGTATGGAAAACCTCCCGCTTAGCGGGCGGTTATACGTCTTTCTTGGACGGCGGTTCTTCGGGCAAGGTGCCATGCTCGCGCAAATACATGCGGTCCAGTGTTTCTTTGGCGCGGGCCACGTCTTCGTCCGTATATTTCTTGGGCTTGCGCTTGCCTTCGCCGCGCCGCCAAGAGATGATGGAGAGAACAGTAATGGCGATGCCGCCAGGCAAAAAAACCCATCCATACCAGTCTACAACGGGGGCCTTCGAAACCAGAATCCCTCCTCTATACCCGCCTTCGCCTGTTATTATGTTCCACCCGCCCGTGACAATCAACAGAATACCAACGATCAGCGAGCCAAGCGGGTGATTGCGGTCGTCCATTTCTCTTTCCTTAAAGCGCAAGCCTATTTTTTGGAATTTTGCCACTATTGAGGTTTTTCTACAAGCCGAACTGCCGCTACGCCTACCGCACCCTGAAGAGAAACTGCTGTGGCAAAAGAAAAGAGGCCGAAGCCCCTTTCATGCTATACATCTTTCTTTGACTTTGGCTCCTCCGGCCCGGACGGCGGTTCCTCCGGCAACGAACCATGCTCGCGCAAATACATGCGGTCCAGTGCTTCTTTGGCGCGAGCAACGTCCTCGTCCGTATATTTCTTGGGCTTGCCTTCGCCGCGCCGCAGAGCGATGATGGAGAGAACAGTAATGGCGATGCCGCAAGGCAAAAAAATCCATCCAGCCCAGTCCACGACGGGAATTTTCGGAACGAGATCTCCCCCCAGATATCCACCCACGCCTGTTATTATACCAAACACGCCTGAGACAATCAGCAGAATACCAAGGGCCAGCGCCCAATGCGGGCCACCGGGATCGTTCATTCTTCTTCCCTCCAAGTCCAAGCCTATTTTTTGGAGTCTTGCCACTCTTGGAATTTTTTTACAAGTTCTTTTGCCGTTGCGCCTAACGCACCGGGGAAGGTAACCGCCGTGGGAGGACCAGGAAGATAATACCCTTCTCCAAACCTTGCAGCCTGCGTTGCTCCTTTTATAATTTTATCCCCCTGTGCGCTAGCCTGAACCCTCGCCATAGCTCGCAGTCCAGCATCGGCTGCCGTTCGCCCGGCAGCAGTGAACGCTCTCACGCCAGTGCGCCCGGCAGCCGGCAGCGGTGAGGCGGCGGCGGAAATAAGGCTCGCCCTGGCAACCTTGGAAGCCACGGCTTCTACTCCATCCTGCGCCTTTGTGCCGCCTTTGCCTTCCAGTTTATCCACGGCTTTCGCGGCTCCGTATGCTCCTGCCAGCCCCAGGCCCAAGGCAGCCGCTTTTCCCGCCGTTCCTGCCAGTGCGGCCTTTATCAAAGGCGACAGTGCGATCAGAGGCGTCAACCCCGTCGGGTCATTCATCGTAACCGGATCATCCACGCAATAGTCATACAAATCATGATCCCCGCCCGTGTCGCCCAGCGGATCCGGAGCGGTAAACCTGCCCACTACCGGATCATAGTCCCGGTAGCCAAAGTGCACAAGGCCGGTGTCCGGATCCTCAAGGCCCCCGGCAAACCCTATGGGCATGTACAAATCAGGAAAACTGTCGTGCAACTCCACCCCAAAGCTGTCCCGCTGGATTTCCTTGACCGGTCGGCCCTGCCTGTCGGTGAGGAGTTTCAGGGTTCCCACCTGGTCCGTGCAGCAGTGGAGGTCAAGCACATCGCCGTATTTCTCGAAGAGAGCGTCCAGCCCCCGCATGGTCCCTTGCAGGCGCAGGTAATAGGGCCAGTCGCTGCTGGCGGCCACGATGTCGCAGCCTGGAAGAGGCTTCAATTCCCTGTACGGTTTGCGGACAATGCGCACGCGATCCAGAACGTCGTTTTTATCGTAGAGAAAGGTATATTCCAGACAATGCTCGTGGTCCAGGTACTTGGAGAGGCGCAGGGCATCGAGCCATACATACTCCGCGACCAGATGTTCGTTCCTGAAGCGTTTGGCCGGAACGATGCGGTGCTTCGGGTCGTACTCGTACTGGAGGCCGCCGTAACTGAGGCGCACTTTGTCCAAGAGGGTATCGTTGCCGTAGGAGAATTTGGTTGTATTCCCCCGGATGTGGCGTTCGGCCAGAGCGCCTTGGGCATCGTAGGTGAAGGAGTAGTCACCGGCTTTGATCAGTTTGCCCTGCTTGTCGTACTCCAGATTGCCCATGCCGCAGTCACGATACTGGCCTTGTGTGCGTATGCGTTGTCCGAGTTCGTTGTAGGCGTATTCTTCGACCAGTTTTTTGTTTCGGAAGGCTTTGAGCAGGTGGCCGCGTGTGTCGAACTCGTAGGTGAATTCGGTGGAGGAGTTGCCGTAGTGTTCGATTTTTTTGTGGAGCTTGCCGTTTTGGTTATAGAAGCATTCTATGGTGAGGCCGTTGCGGGTGAGGGTGGCGTCTGCGGGGGGTGAGGTTGAGAGCTTGGGCTTGGATTCGAGTGGTGAACCGAGCAGACTTTGGCGGGGTGAGAATTGTTGGTGGGACTGTGGCGTGTGTTGTTGCATAGAGCTTTTCTCCTTGTTTGGTGTGTTGATGTTGTGGCTGTTGACAGACAGAACGAAGCGGCCTCGGCGTGGAGGCCGAGTTGGGGGTATGTTGGGGGAAGCGGGAACAGGTAAGACTGGGGAGGGAAGCTATATGTTTATATATATTAGCACAGGAGAAAAATAAAGGCAAGGGGGTGTGGGGGAACAGGACAGACATTGATTTTCTTAAATCAATGAATAAAAATAGTATGATAGTAGTCCTATAAAATATTCCTCCCTTGACAGTTCTCCGTTCTTCTCATTATAAAAAAGGATTAGGGGCTAGCCCCTAGCCACGGCTACCGTGAGGCCACCCAGACGCCGGGCCTCTACCGGGTTGTATATGCGCCAGTCATGAACGAGGCTGTTTTATGAGTCATTTTGTGGGCAAAGGACTGACCTTTGATGATGTCCTGCTCCTTCCGGGGTTTTCGGAAACAACGCCGGATCTGGTTGATGTTTCTTCCTTCCTCACCCCCGGCATCCGTTTGAATATTCCCCTGCTGTCCGCCGCCATGGACACGGTTACCGAAGCTGACATGGCCATTTCCATGGCCCGGCACGGCGGCGTGGGCGTGGTGCATAAGAACATTCCCATTGAATTGCAGCGGCATGAAGTCGAAAAGGTGAAGAAGTCCGAAAGCGGTATGATTACCGACCCGGTAACAGTCAGTCCCAACGACACTGTTGCCAAGGCCCTGGACCTGATGAGCAAGTACCGCGTGTCCGGCCTGCCCGTGGTGCGCGGAACCCGCCTTGCCGGCATCCTGACCAACCGGGACGTGCGCTTTGTCAAAGACCCCGGGGAAACCCTGGTCAAAGACCGCATGACCAAGCGCAATCTGATCACTGTTCCCGTGGGCACCACCCTGGAAGAGGCCAAGGATCACCTGCACAAGAACAGGATTGAAAAGCTTCTGGTGGTGGACGAAAACAGACAGTTGCGCGGCCTGATCACCATGAAGGACGTGGAAAAAATCAAAAAATACCCCAACTCCTGCAAGGACGACAAAGGCCGTCTGCGCGTGGGCGGCGCCATTGGCGTGGGCGCGGACTGCCTGCCCAGGGCCGAGGCCCTGCTGGCGGCTGAAGCCGACTTTCTGGTGCTCGATTCCGCGCACGGACATTCGGCCAACGTGCTGGCGGCCATTCGGGCCGTGCGCGCGGCCTGGCCTCTTTGCCAGCTTATTGCCGGCAACATCGGCACCTTTGAGGGGGCCAAAGCCATCCTGGAGGCGGGCGCGGACGCGGTAAAGGTCGGCATCGGCCCCGGTTCCATCTGCACCACCCGCATCGTGGCCGGGGTCGGCGTGCCCCAGATCACCGCCGTGCAGGAAGCGGTCAGGGCAGCCCATCAACTGGACCGTTGCGTCATTGCCGACGGCGGCATCAAGTACTCCGGCGATATTGTCAAAGCCCTGGCCGTGGGCGCGAACAGCGTGATGATCGGCGGACTGTTCGCCGGTTCCGAGGAAAGTCCCGGCGAAACCATTCTGTACCAGGGCCGCCGCTACAAAATTTATCGCGGCATGGGGTCCATTGACGCCATGAAGGACGGCAGTTCGGATCGCTATTTTCAGGAAAAGTCCAAAAAACTGGTGCCCGAAGGCATTGTCGGCCGCGTTCCTTACAAGGGCCCGGTTAGTGACAACCTGTACCAACTGGTGGGCGGCCTGCGCTCCGGCATGGGCTATGTGGGCGCTGCCGACCTGCGGGAGCTGCGCGACAAGGCGCAGCTTATGGAAATCTCCTCGGCGGGCCTGCGTGAAAGCCACGTGCATGACGTGATCATCACCAAGGAAGCGCCCAACTACCAGGTGGATCAAGGGTAGCGGCATTATGACAACATACTCCAAAGTTCTGATCATCGATTACGGCTCCCAGTACACCCAGCTTATTGCCCGGCGCGTGCGCGAGGCGGGCGTGTATTCGGAAATCCTGCCCTGCACCGCCTCTGACGAGCGGATTCGGGCCGCCGCCCCGTCCGCAATTATCCTGTCGGGCGGTCCTGACGATGTGGGAGAAGAAGGCGCGCCCACCTTGAGTCCGGCCATTCTGGATCTGCGCGTGCCGGTGCTCGGCATCTGCTACGGCATGCAGCTTCTGGCCCACGCTTTGGGCGGCGCGCTCAGCGTGGCCCAGGACCGCGAATACGGCCCGGCCGCGCTTACGGTATACGGCGGCTGCCCCCTGTGGGAGGATATCCCCGAGGACGCGCCCTTTACGGTCTGGATGTCCCACGGCAACACGGTCACGGCCCTGCCGCAAGGCTTTTCCGCCATTGCCTCCACGCCCGGCGTCCGCATAGCGGGCATGGCTGATGCGGCCGGAACCATCTATGCCGTGCAGTTCCACCCGGAAGTGCACCACAGCACCCACGGCGTGCGCATGCTGCGCAACTTCCTGTTCGGCATCGCCAGACTGAAGCCGGACTGGACCATCTCCTCGTTCGTGGATCGAGCGATTGAAGAGTGCCGGGCCAAGGTGGGCGACGAGAGTGTGGTGCTGGCCCTGTCCGGCGGCGTGGACTCCACGGTTGTGGCCGCCATTCTGCACCGGGCCATCGGCAGCCGCCTGCACTGCATTTTTGTGGACCACGGCCTGATGCGCCTTGACGAAGGCCAAGAAGTCGTGGCCATGCTCAAGGAACACATGCCCGGCCTGAACCTGCACCATATCCAGGCCCAGGAGCTTTTCCTCAGCAAGCTCGCGGACGTGGAAGACCCGGAGCAAAAACGCAAAATCATCGGCCGCACCTTTATCGAGGTCTTTGACCGCGAAGCCAAAAAACTGCCCAAGGTGCGCTTTCTCGGCCAGGGAACCATTTATCCCGACATTATCGAATCCTATTCCGCCAAGGGCGTGGTGATCAAAAGCCACCACAACGTCGGCGGCCTGCCGGAAGAGATGCACCTCGAGCTCATCGAGCCGCTGCGCGAACTGTTCAAGGATGAAGTGCGCAAGCTCGGCGTGGAACTCGGCCTGCCCGAAGCCTTCATCTGGCGGCAGCCCTTCCCCGGACCCGGCCTGGCCGTGCGCATTCTCGGCGTGGTCAACGAGGAGCGTCTGGCCGTGCTGCGTCTGGCCGATTTCATTGTGCGGGACGAGTTGAAAAAATTCGGCTTGGAGCGTAAGGTCTGGCAGGGCTTTGCTGTGCTCCTGCCCCTGCGTACCGTGGGCGTGATGGGCGATGCCCGTACCTATGAAAACGTGGTGGCCCTGCGCGTTGTGGACAGCGTGGACGCCATGACCGCGGACTGGACCCGCCTGCCATACGAGGTGCTGGCAGCCATCTCCAGCCGCATCATCAGCGAGGTCAAAGGGGTGAACCGGGTGGTCTACGACATTTCCTCCAAGCCGCCCAGCACCATTGAATGGGAATAAGGTGAACTATGTTCGGCATCGGCCCCACTGAACTCATCGTCATTCTTCTGGTAGGCGTCGTCGTGCTCGGCCCCGAGCAACTGCCCAAGATCATGCGCACCATGACCAAAGTCATGTCCGACGTGCGGCGCGTGAGCACGGACTTCCAACGCACCATCAACCTGGAAGCGAACAAGGAAGAGTGGGAACAGAAGCAGGCCGAAACAAGCAAAAAGAAAAAGAAGAAAAAGGCCGCGCCCCGGCCCGAGCCGGAAACGGCCGGGCAAGAGACGCCGGACGTTGCGGATACCGCTGTTGATGCGGCCCCGGCGGAAGCAGCCGAAGCGCCCGCTGTTGCGCAAGACCTGCCTGCCGACGCTCACGGAGACCGGACATGACCGACCCCAAGGATCCCCTCTACTTCCCCGAAGATGAGCGCTCTCCTCTGGAACAGGAGGATGATCACAGCTATACCGACTTTGATCTGCATCCCGAGATTGAATCCCGCCTCGGCCCGGCCAAGGAAGACCCGCTTGCCGCCTCCCGCGAGGTGGGTCAGGCCTACCAGCGCCTGATCCAGGAGCCGAAGCTGGACCCGGCGGCCAGGGCCGCGGCCGCGCGCAACGTTGATGCCCTCGGGGTTGATGATGACTGCCGGGATCCCCTTGAGGGCGAGCAGGACACGGACGACGAAGGCCACGGCCTGGTCATGTGCCCGCCAAGCGCACCTTTTGCCGACGCGGACGAAACGGGAGCGGCTTCAAGCGATTATGACGACGCGGGCGAAGACGACGATTCCGATCATACGGATCACGAGGGCGAGGACGAAGACGAAGACGATGATGATGATGACGAGGACGAAGAAGAAGAGGAGGGCGAGGAAGATTCCGGCGACCGCCCCATGACCCTGCGCGATCATCTGAACGAACTGCGCAAGCGCCTGATGCGCTCCTTTATTATTATCGTGGCCGGGTTCCTGATCTGCTGGCCCTTTGCGGAAACCCACATCTTTCCTTTTCTTTTTGAGCCTCTGGTGCAGGTGATGCCCGAGGGCAGCAAACTCATTTTCACCAGCCCGCCCGAGGCCTTTTTCACCTACATGAAAATCGCCTTTGTCGCCGGGATTTTCCTCACCAGTCCTCTGGTTTTTTATCAGATCTGGGCCTTTATCGCACCGGGGCTGTATAAGGAAGAAAAAGTATACATCCTTCCGGTGGCCTTTTTTTCCGCCCTGTTTTTTATCTCCGGCGCCGCCTTCTGTTACTATGTGGTCTTTGATTTCATCTTCACTTTTTTCATGAGTTACAACCAGGGCGTTGTCCAGGCCATGCCCAAGCTCAACGAGAGCCTGACCTTTGTGCTCCAGCTTCTGCTGGCCTTTGGCCTGGTGTTTGAACTCCCCCTGTTCGTCTTTTTCCTGGCCCGCCTGGGCCTGATCACGGCGGAAAAACTGCGCGCCTTCAGGCGCTACGCCGTGCTCTTGTCCGTCATTGTCGGGGCTCTGTTAACCCCGCCGGATGTCATATCCCAGTTGCTCATGGCCGCCCCCCTGCTGGTGTTGTACGAAATCAGCATCATCATAGCCGCGACCTTCGGCAAAAAGAAGAAAGAAGAACCCGCATCCGAAGACGAGGATGAAGAAGACGAAGAAGACACGGCAGCCGTAAGGAGAACGGGATGAACACACACGAACCGCGCCGGGCGACCATACAGCGGGAAACAAAAGAAACCGCCATTGAACTTATGCTTTGCCTTGATGGCACGGGCGATGTTAGCATAGAAACAGGTTTCGGCATGGCTGATCACATGTTCACGCTGCTGAACTTCTGGGCCGGTTTTGACTGCCGCCTTGTCTGCCGGGGCGATCTGCACGTTGACGCGCACCACACGGTGGAGGATGTGGCCCTGTGTTTCGGCCAGGCCCTGGACCGGGCGCTCGGCGACCGCAAAGGCATTGCCCGCACCGGCACAGGGCGCGTGCCCATGGACGAGGCCCTCGCGGATGTCTGCATTGACCTCTCGGGCCGCTCCTTTCTCGTGTTTCGCGGCCAGGAGCTTTTGCCGCCGGTCATTGCCGGAGAAGAAAACGACCTCTGGCGCGAGTGTTTCAAGTCCCTGGCAGGCGGGGCAAAAATGAACCTGCACCTGACCCTGGAATACGGCGCGAACGGACATCACTTGCTGGAGTCCGCCTTCAAGGGGCTCGGCCTTGCCCTGCGCGCCGCCGTGACGCGGAGCCGAGACACTATACTCAGTACCAAAGGGAGTCTTGACTGATGCCTATTTTTTCCCTTTCCCGCCGCCTTGTTTTGGCCCTCTGCCTGTCGCTCGTCTGCGCCCTGGCCCTCGCGGGCTGCGCCAAGCCCCGCCAGGCTCCGCTGCCCGTGGGCAATCTGAAACTGGGCGTTGCCTATTTCAGCCAGCCCGCCGAGCCGTCCGACATGCTGGCCGGGTACGTGGTTGAAAACCTCCCGCACATTGACGAAAAGGTGCTGTCCGAATTGGACATCCTGCTGGCCGAGGTGCTGGCAACGGACTCCAAAAACTCCTTCCACTCCAGAGACAGCGCCCTGCATTGCAGCAAAAAGGTCGCGGTCCAGGACGGACGCAGCAACAACCAGGCCGCCCTGCGCACCTGGTCCTCCATCGGCCGCTGCATGGGTGTGGACCTTCTGGTGGTCCCGTTCCTGTTTGAATACCGGGAACGCATCGGCGGCCCCATGGGCGCGCTCGAACCGGCCGGAGTGGTCATGGATATTTTTGTGCTCGATGTGCGGAGCGAGAGCCTTATTTCCCGCTCCCGCTTTGATGAAACCCAGTCCGCCCTGACCAGCAACCTGCTTGAGGCGGGCAAGTTCTTCAGGCGCGGCGGCAGGTGGATCACCGCGCATGACCTGGCCAGAGAAGGCATGGAAAAAGCCGTGCGGGAACTCAGACTGTGATTATCTTTCCCGCTGTCGATATCAAGGGCGGCCGTTGCGTCCGTTTGAAAAAGGGCCGGGCGGATCAGGAAACCGTGTTTGAAGACGACCCGATCCGGGCCGCGCTGCACTGGCAGGAACAAGGCGCCGAATGGCTGCACCTGGTGGACCTGGACGGCGCTTTTGCCGGCAAGCCGGTCAACCTGCCGCTCATTACCCGCCTGTGCGCCGCCCTTTCCATCCCGGTACAGATGGGCGGCGGCATCCGGGATCTGGAAACGGCCACAGCCTACTGCGACGCGGGCGTGACCCGCCTGATCATCGGTACTCTGGCCCTTGAGGACCCGCACGCCTACGAGGAGATCTGTACCAACCTGCCCGGCAGAATCGGCGTTTCCCTGGATACCGAAGGCGGCAGCCTCAAAACCAGGGGCTGGGTGGACGATTCCGGCCTGACCCTGGAGCAGGTGCTGCCTCACCTCTATGCCCAGGGCACCGCGTTCGTCATCCATACCGACATTGACCGGGACGGCATGCAAAGCGGCGTGAACCTGGAACTGCTGCGAACCCTGACCGAGGAAAGCCCCATGCCCGTTATCGCGGCCGGGGGCGTGGCCACACTCGACGACATCAAGGCCCTCTATCCCCTCAGTAAAGAGAGCAACCTGGAAGGCGTCATTACCGGACGAGCCGTCTATGAAGGCACGCTGGACTTCAAGGAGGCCGTGGCCTGGGTGAAGGCGCAGGGGTAGGGGTAGCAAACCGCCTACGCGAACCGCTCTGCAAGGATTTACGAATAAATCCTTGCAGAGCGGTTCAGTTTTTCACTCCCGGCCAATTTACTTTACAGCGCTTTAAAGGTATACTTCTAAAAAATAGAAATTTTGGAGCGAGCCATGCTATTAGAGTTTTCTGTTGAAAACTTCACTTCGTTTAAAAAAATCAATACATTGAGCATGATATCCTCCTCTGAGCGAGAGCTCCCCGAGCACGCAATACCTTGGGGAAAATCGAAAAAACCGAATTTATCCGGCAACAGGATCGCCGCACTCTTTGGAGCGAACGCATCCGGCAAAAGCAATTTTTTAGAGGCGCTTTACCGTATGAAAGGCTTTGTTACGCATTCCGGCCTGCGCTTACCGGAGTCCGAACACACGCTGAAACCCGAAAAATCATTGCACTACACCCCCTTCAAACTTGTCCCGCATAACACCCCCGCTACTCCAACAACGCTCCAGGTTGTCTTTACCAGTAACGATAGCATCTACCGCTACGGATTCAGCCATACGGAAAAAGTATTCACCCGGGAATGGTTGTATGTTAAATCCAATGTAAAAAAAGAAGAACAGACTCTCTTTTCCCGCATCGGCAATAAAATTATTGAATGTGAAGGCGATCTAAAGGACTATGAAAAACATCTCACTGACTTCAACCTACTCTTGACCGTTTTGGCGGAATTAAAAGTTGGAAACTATGCAGATCTGATTTCATTTTTCCAGAATATGCATTTCCGCAAAGGATATGATTTTGATATTAATGATATTAGATTTCTTATAGATGGAGAAGATTTTTTCCTTGTTTCCAGCATTCTTGAGTTTGCCGATACAGGATTGAGCGGCATCATAAAAGAAGATCTCGGAGAGTTTAAGCTGGACCGAAACAGCCTCCCTGAAAAAATGAAAAGAATGTTAGATCTCGTTGAAGAAATTATTGAACCGGTGAAAGAAAAATTTGCATACCAGATTCTTTTTCAACATGATATTTTTGATAGCAGTGCAGCCGACTCGAGAAAATTCACCCTCAGCGCTCATGAAGAATCACGAGGGACCATTGCTTTTATCGGAATAATCGCCAACATCATTTCCGCACTGAAAAGCAACAGCGTCATCGTCATAGATGAACTTGACGCCTCGCTCCATCCATTGCTTGTCGAAGGTATCATCAAACTGTTCATCAATACGAAAAAAAGCTCGGCGCAACTCCTTTTTACCTCACATTGTCCCTTTATGTTTGACCAAAAAAAAATACGAAGAGATGCGTTATGGATTGTTGAAAAAAACAATTATGGCGAGTCAGGCATCTTCAGCGCATCCGACTTTAACGCAAGAAGTGACGGCAACCTCGCCAAACAATACATGGAAGGAAGATTTGGAGGCATACCGGCAATTCAACATGAACACCTAAAAACATGCAGCGACAAAATATCCGCATTGATTGACAGAAAAGCGCGGGAATAGTTTCCTATGGTGACTGAATCCAGAAAGCCCTCGGCAGTAAAGAAGCGCGGCAAACAAAAGGCGCGGGAAGAAAGCCTCGCCAGTACCTCACGCCGCCTGAAGGTTGATGCCGACACTGACCCTTGGGCGCGTGGTGTTTTAGGACGCGGGACGGGCTTCATGCCGCCAAGGAAAAAATTTCTTCTGGTATGCGAGGGAGAGAAGACCGAACCACTGTATTTTGAATCCTTCAAACGTATATGCAGAAACCCCATAGCCCTTGAAGTCCTTAAAGGGAAAGGGACACCTCTCTCTGTTGTGGAAACCGCAATCCAATATAAAACCGAAGAGTTTGACGAAGTCTGGGCGATTTTTGACCGCGACAGTTTTGACAAAGACAAGCTCCATACGGCCTTTGATAAAGCAAGGGATGCCGGTATTAACATAGCCTTTACCAACGAGGCTTTTGAGCTGTGGTTTATACTGCACTACAAATACATCGATACCGGCATGTCCCGCAGCGCCTATCAAGAGGAACTACTCCCCTTGATCCGCAAAAGATATGAAAAGAATGATGACGCCATGTTCGGCATCTTGAGGCCAAGGCTTTGCCAGGCCATGCAGTATGCCTCCCGGCTCGGAAAAGGCATATCCCTATGGTCGCATGAAGCCATTGACAAAAATCCCTTCACCGGCGTGCATCACCTTGTCTATGCTCTTTTGGAAAAAGAGGAAGGCGAAGAAATGGAAAAAATACTTTCCAAATATCAAGAATAGTTTTTCTCAACCGAAGCCAACTCACTTGCCTTTTCCCGCCAAATCACATAAAAAATGCTTCGCCGTTCGCGGCTGATGCCGCGGGAGTAACTCAGCGGTAGAGTGCAACCTTGCCAAGGTTGAAGTCGCGGGTTCAAATCCCGTCTCCCGCTCCAAAAACAACAGAAGCCGGATTCAAAACAGCTCTGAATACCTTGAAAATACAAGGGCATTCAGAAAGGCTGTTTGAATCCGGCTTTTTATGGTATATGTGCTTGCGGTGCCTGCTCCGGCCCGGCAAAACGGATGGAAAACTGACAGGTGAAGTTGACTATGAATCCATACAACACCGCATTGTGGCATAGGCTCCCCCCTGATCTGGCCGCCGCCCTGGCCCTCTCCGCTGAAGGCGAAGAACGCCTCCGCCGCCTGGCTGAAGCTTTGCTGGCCGCCATCGGCGACTCTCCCGACCCGGATTTGCTTGCCGTCTTTGCCGATATGACCCTTGCCGCCTGGGAAAATTCCCTGCTTTCCAACCGGGCAGCCTTCGTGGTTCATCAGGTGCATGAACAGCGCCCTTTCCTGTCCGGTCAGGCAGCGGCGTTCAGCGCCACTTGCGCGGCTCTGCGTCCGGCTGAACCCGGCCGGGCGGACGCGGTCAACGCCGCCATCCGCGCCGGTGATATTGAATCAGCCAAAAAGCTGACCGACGCCGCTGCTCAGGCTGAACCCGGCAACCTGTTCTGGTTGCGCTTTGCCGCGTATTTGGGCATTCGCCTGGGCGAACTGGACTGGTATGAACCCTGGCTGGCGAAACTTGCCATGCCGGGTGGATTTGCCTTCGTCTTTCTCGCTGATTACGCCTTTGCCCGGACCGACTACGCCAGAGCGGCCGACTTGTACGCCGGGGCTTTCGCGCGCGCCGCCCTGCCCGAATCCTTAATCCGCGAAGGAGAATGCCGCCTGCGCCTGGGCGACCGCGAGGCCGCCCGTCAATGCTGGCACAAGGCTCTGGACCTGCGGCTCTGGCAGAGCAACCTGCGGCTGCGGCTGACCGACCTGGAGCGGGGGGCTGATATACCCGGTCCCCCGCCGGAAGGGCGTGGCGAAATCCTGCTGTACTCCTGGAACCACGGGCCGGATCTGGACAAGGCCCTGGCTGCGCTGGCCGCTTCCGACCTTGCCTGCTGCGGCCTGACCGTACTCAACAACGGCAGCAACGACAACACCGCCGGGGTGATTCGCGTCTGGCAGGACCGCTTTGGTGAACGCCTGCGCGCCATCGCCCTGCCGACCAATGTGGGCGCTCCGGCGGCGCGCAACTGGCTGCTGACGCTGCCGTACTCAAAAACGGCGGACTGGGTGGTTTTTCTGGATGACGACGCCCTTGTGCCGCCGGACTGGCTGGGGCATTTCGGCGCCGCGCTCAGACTGCATCCTGAAGCGGGCATTGTCGGCTGCCGGGTAGTGGATATGGCCGCGCCCATGACCATACAGAATGTGGATTTGCACTTTGAGCCGAAAATCGTTCCTGCCACCGGAGAGCGCAAAACTGTGGACACCCACACGACCGGGCCGGATTTCGGACAATACAGCTACTTGCGCCCGGCAGTTTCCGTCACCGGCTGCTGCCATCTGCTGACCCGCGGGAATATCGACGAGATCGGGCTTTTTGACCTGCGCTTTTCTCCCTCGCAGTTCGACGACTATGAACGTGACCTGCGCTCCTGCGCCAGGGGTCACTACCCCATCTACCAGGGACACCTGCGCGTCCGCCATATCAAGCGCAGCGGCCAGATCGCGCAAACGCCGCCCTGGCAGCAGGCGAATATTGACGGAAATCTGGTGAAGCTCAAAGCTTCCTACGGAGCGGACGCAATCAGGGCAATTGCGGACGGGGACAAGGGGGGGCAATGGCTGAAATAATACACGCAATAATCTCTTCCCAGTTAGTGTATCCCTTTGCAGCCATGTGCCCCAAGTAACTTCCAGGGACACACCCTATTTCGAGGCAGGTCCCACGTGTATCATCTGGTATATACTTGTCAATAAAGTCAGTTATTACTTTTCTTCCTTTTCCAAAAAAATTTCCGCCGCTGTCATAACCCTTTTTCCCAAGACTCTTTGGAAAGAAGTGTTTCATTTTTTATCACTTTGGAATCCATTTTTATCTGCGAATTTTTATTCTTAACATGTACGATTATCTTTTCCACAGTATACTTACTTTTTTTATCCGCCATATTATGCAAAACAAACATCTTCGTCTGGCAGTATCTTACAAACTGATAATTTTTATGTATATCATTCCAGGCATTTTTGACAATATCGCCCGCAAGCCGCTGATCATTCAAAAGCGATTCAAGGGCGTTCGCCCATGCTTTAGGTTCGTTATCCGCCAATAACCCCGTGCTCTTGTCAGTTACCGTGTTGGAATAGGGTTCCAGGTTGGAATAGATTCCGGGATAGCCAGCAGCGGCATATTCTCTGTATTTAATGTTCGTTTTACTCAGGTTAAATTCAGTATCCGCCAGAGGGGCCAATGCCACCGTCCAATTTCTCTTTTTAAAATCCTCAATAAACGCATCATAATCCGTGATGAACGGAACATGCCGCACCGAAGGCAACGACTCGGCCCCTGGAGGCATGAATCCCAAAAACTCAAAAGATACGTCCGGATATTTGGCTGCGATGCGTTGCAATGCGGGCAGCACCCAAGCGAAATTCAATTCTTTGTTTAATGTTCCCATGAAACCCACAACCCGCGGCCCGGCTTCGCGCTTTGGCGGAGAATCCGTATATACCTGCTGATAGGTAGGTAAAATGGCAATATTCGGATTATAAAGGCACATTCTCTCAAAACTTTTGCGCGAATATACAAGAACTAAGGATACACGTGGAAGAATCGCGGCAAGCAAAGCCTGTTCGCCTGGCGAACAGCCATGCGCCCTGCCGTGTGGGCTTTGAGCGGGAGCGAGGAAGTTGTCGTCAACCTCATAGATGGTGGGGATTTTTTTTGCTCGTGCCGCAGCGGCAATTTCCAAAACATATGGAGATACTATTTTAACTATGAGTATTATTTGATATTTATCTATACTACACTGCTCAACTGATTGTGCATCGAATAAATCGAAATCAAACCCTTTCTCTATAAACGGCAGCATACTTTGTGTATAAATTCTATAGGAGGGCCATTCTTTGGAAGCGACAATAATCGCCATTTTCTTTTTGCTTGAGAATATCATGCGCCTCTCCACATCAGGATGAATTTACTTCCATTTTTTTCTTTGACAGCAGCGTAAAACTATACTGCACGTTGGTAGCACGAGTGCCTCTCCATTGCCGGCCGGTATCCGGCCTCGCTGATTACCGAACCACTGACCGCTTAAAGGCGTATTTATTTTCGAGACGTAACACTAGATGTCATGTTCCGATAGGTTGTTCACCCTGCCTTGAAAGGCCGAGAGGAGATGGTGAGGCGGGTGCAGCATACATCCGCCGCGACGAGAGCCGATTTTATGAGAATGCCATGCAAAAGAAACTGCCGCGCTGCCAAAGCTTTTCCAATTAGATTATTAATATCATTTAATATAGCCAACTCTGTCAATTAGTTTTGATAAAAGTTTGGGCAAGTGCGAAGGAGCAATGAGATTTTGAAAAGTTTTCCGCTTTTGTAAATAAAAGTCAAATGAGAGATGTACGAATTTTTCATCATAGCGCAGCTCGGGTATACGAGACTTCTTCCATAATATGCCCAAACCACGATCTTCATCAATCACGACATATCCAATTCCTGGATAGTCTCTTTTGATATGTGGAATAACCTTCCAGACATCGCCAAACCATAATCCATCATGTTGTTCTCTTATTGCTGAATATGCGTCAACTGGACAACAATCATGCAATACAATAAAACCACCCTCGTTGAGAAATTTAAAGCCATTTGAAATATCAGCCAATACTTGCTCATACAGATGCAAGCCATCAATAAAAATGACGTCAAACTTTTTTTTGTTTGTCAAAAAAAAATTGTCGCTGGTGATTTGAAAAATTTTTGTCGAAGCCAAGCCATGTGCAAGTTCCGGTGGAAGCTTTTCCAACTGAGGTTGAGGGTCAACGCCTGTCTTATCCGGTGAGTCTATCATGGCAAGCGTATCACCGTAGCGTATCCCGATTTCCAAGTACGCCTTCGTCGGTGTGTATTGTAATAACGAATTGATGCACGTTATTCTGTCAAATCCCATCATTAACTCCAAGAGGATATATTACCTGTATGCCACATTTATAGTTATCTTTCTTTGACAGCAGCGTAAAACTGCACTGCACGCTGGTAGCACGAGTGCCTCTCCATTGCCAGCCGGTATCCGGCCTCGCTGATTCTTTCCCGCTCATCATCATTTTTTAAATAGTAATATATTTTATCAATAACCGTATCCTGAGTCACTGCAACATAGTTTACCCCATCACGCAAGCCAAGCATGTCAGCTCCAAGAGGCTTATCCATCAATAGTAATGTATGTGATGCCAGCGCTTCAAATATTTTCGGTTGCGCATTTCTATATATCCCGCCGGTTGTAATAAAAATTTTGCATGAATTAATTTTTTTTGAAAAATTCTTTCCAACAAGCTCATGTTCCTTTTCGTGCATCCCCCATCCAGGATGTTGCGCATAAAGGTATGTTAAATTTTTTTCAGCCATAATCTTTTGATGGATGGCATAGCGCTCAGGGTAAAAATCTGAATATGCCATTGTGTCCGCCGCAAGAAATCCCACATCATATATTTTTTCCTGCTGCCAATCATTAAATATTACCGGGTCAAACGTCGGCGGAACAAACACCATCTTCTCATAGAGAGGCTCTTCTTTAAACGCCATGAGCGCTCCTATGAAATATGTGAGGATATACGTAATGCCGGCATTTTCTACCGACGCCTTATAGTTATCCGCATTTTCAAGCGCTTCTCGCCAAAAATCGCGCAAAAATACCGCCTTGACGCCGTTGTATTCGGAAAATCCCGCATAAGGAAAGGTCATTATCCCATTTGCAATTTTCATTTCCGCAATAAGCAGATTCGGCTGCGCCTCGGGAAATACATACCGTGCAATGTCTTCATAACTTTGGATACTGCCATTGTAGCCAGGGTAACCTACGCCATACAGCCGCCCATCAAAAGTATTCCGTAGTCCCGTGCGGAAAGCTTCATGGCATTTGGCCAAATAATTGTTGAGATTTTCGCCGACTATCAGAATCTTCATATTCCCCCTCGTCGTACTGGAGCAGCTTATGAACATGAACCGCCTTGAATCCGCCCCAAAAGCCCTTCATACATTGTAAGCGCGTTTTCCCGCAGGTTTTTGGACGTGAACCTTTCTTCAATCCGCTTCTTTCCGGCCTCCCCCAAAGCCTTTGCCAGCGTGGGATTGCCCAGCAAATGCAACAGGCTGTCCGCCATGCCCTGCACATCTCCGACCGGATGAAGAAAGCCCTGCTTTCCCGGCTCCATGATATCCGGCACAGCCCCCACCGCAGTCGCCACTACCGGCAGGCCCATGTACATGGCTTCCATCACAGCGTTGGGAAAGCCCTCAACCTCGGATGTGAGCAAAAAAGCGTCGGCAGCATTGAACAAAGCGGGAATATCCTTTCTTCTTCCCAAAAGTTTCACCACACCGTCAAGTCCGCATTTACAGACGCTTTCCGCAATGGGGTCCCGCGTTCCCATTCCGTTGCCCGCCACGGCGAAACGCGCCGAGGGCATTTTTTCATGCACGGACGCGGCAATCGCCAGCATATCTGACGGACGCTTGACGACATAGTTTTTGCCAATCCAGAAAATTAACGGAGCGTCTTCGGCAATATCCAGTTCCCGGCGTATTTTCAGCCTGGACGAGGCTTCCTGCGGGGCGAACAGCGTTGTATCCAGCCCGTTTGGATTGACAGCGAAGCTTTCCGGGGCAACGCCGACCCACCCGGCGTAGTCACGCGCTCCGGCGCTGGAGTTGGCCTCCAGCAGCACATTGGGATGCGTGAGAAGAAATGTATAAATGGGCAGCGTAATGGTTGCCAACTCCCTGTACCCATCGTAAGCGAGGTTGCCCGGAATCGTGTTGCGCGCCGAAAGAATGACGCCCGGCACTGCGGCGGCCAGCCCTGCGCAGCCGCCTATGGCGTTGCTGCCGTCAAGAAAACAGTGCAAAATATCCGGTCTGGCCCGGCGCAGCCGACCGGCCAGACACAGCACAGTATGATGATTCAGAGAAAAACCTGCCAGCGCCTTGAGAAGCGGCGGATTTCTTTCAGCCAGGACCAGTCCCAGTTGAAAGTGTTCCTCGCTTATAAAAGTCTCGGCCTCTATTCCGGCCTGAGCCAGATTGGGCAGATAATGACCATGCTCCCCGTCCAGCCGGTCGCACAATACGCGCACCGCTATCCCCCGGCTTTGCAGCTCCCTGGCCAGCGTCACTACCTGACGCTCCGCCCCGCCCGCTCCCAAAGTATCAATATACAGGCAAACTGAAGCGGGGAGGCGCTCTTTACCCTGGCGGCCCGCCGCCGGGAATGCCGGACTCATGCCGCTTGTGTCCGGTTCAATGTGCATACACGGTTTTCTCCATACATCTTCAGCGGATCATGCCTCCCGGCCAAAAAATATGTCATCGGGATGACAAAAGCAATGCGCGGGCCTGCCTCTGGTAAATTCTAGCTTTTTTATATATAAACCACTGGAATGTCCATCACCCGCGCCTGTCCGTTTTTTGGCGGAAAATGCCAGCCTTGAGGACGACCGCCGGGCAATCTGCCGTAATCCGGAGTTTTTCATGCGTACCCCCCCCCCGCCTCATACCGGCCCCCTGATTTCCGTGGTTGTCCCCTGTTTCAATCAGGCCCGCTTTCTGCCTGAAAATATAGCTTCCCTGGCGGCCCAGAATTTTCCGGACATGGAAGTGATCATTGTCAACGACGGCAGCCCGGACAATACCTCTGACGTGGCCCGCGAACTTGCGGCCCGGTATCCGGACCTGAGCATCCGTCTGCTGGAGCAGGAAAACACGGGGCTTTCCGGGGCGCGGAACGCGGGCGCGAGAGAGGCCAGAGGCGTCTGGATACTGCCTCTGGATAGCGACGACATGCTGGCGGAAGGTTTTCTTGCCGCCGCGGCCAAGGCTATGGCCGAGCACCCGGAGCACGACATGATTGCAGGCAGCACGTCTCATTTCGGGGCCAGATCAAGCTCCTGGCATACGCCCGTATACCTCCCGCAAAACTTGCTGGCGGAAAACGCCATTCCCTGTTGCAGCCTTTTCCGCCGCTCTTTGTGGGAAGCCGTGGGCGGCTATGATTCAAGCCACCCCTGGGGCGTCGAGGACTGGCATTTCTGGCTCAAGTGTCAACAGCACGGCTGGAACCCCCTGACCCTGCCCGCGCCCATGCTGCACTACCGGGTGCATGAAAATACCAGCATGTACGCGACACTGATGGAGCGCTGGGGTGAGGCTCTGGCCCTGCATTACACCATGTTGCCGGAGAGCTATTCCCTGGCGGTTGTTCTGGCCGGACATAACCGCCTGCTGCACATGAGCCCGGAAACCGAGGAGCGCATCCGCCGCAAGCGGGAGAAATTTCCTGATCTGCCGCTGCCCCATCTCTGGCTGGGCCTTGCCCATATGGGCAGGAGCGAATGGCAGGAAGCCCTGGCCTGCCTGACCAAAGCCCTGCATTTGTCGGCTCCGGCTTTTGCCTGGCAGGCGGCCTACCAGTTGCGCCTGCTGTACCGGGCGATGGGCCTGGCCCCGAAAGCGCGGGCCATGCAGGTTCTGTGCGTGGAAAGCAAGCCGGAACTGGCCGCGATTTTTGCCGAACAGGAAGCGGCCATGGCGTTGGCCCGGAGTTGGCCCGGAACTGGACATGACGCTCCGGAAGACAACAAGCCGCGCCGTATTCTGCTCATGGGAGAATTTTTCTGGCCCTCTCTGGGCGGTATTGAGGTCTTTCTGGAACACCTGGGGATGTTTCTGATGGAGCGCGGCTTTGAGGTGCATGTACTGACCAAAACCCTGCCGGAACGCGCGGCGCGGGAACATAACGGTATGGTCATCCATGAGTTTCCGTACTATTTCAATCTGGCCAGAGGGGTTCCCGGCGGGTTGGACGATTTCGACTTTCTGCTGGACAACTGCGGCTTCAGCCATGTGATCTGCCTCGCCCACCTCGATCCCTGGTCCATGTACCTGTGCAAACTGCCGCAGCCCAGGCCCCGCGTCATCCTGCTGCCCATAATCAACCAGGACAACAGCCTGTCCTTTATCCGCCAGGGCATTCTAAGCGCCATGCTGCGCTCCATTGAAGGGGCCGACCACATCTGCCGCATCACCGAGAGCGCCGCCGACGCGCAACTGCTGGAACTGGCGCAAATCCCCAACCATTTTCTGCCACACATGGTTCCCGAGCTGACAAGCGCTTTTCGCTTCCGCGATTTTCTGGGCATAGGGCCGGATATACCCTTGTTTCTGCACGTGGCCAATTTCTGGCCTGTCAAAAATCATGTGGAGCTGATCAAAACCATGCGCGTCCTGCAAGGGGACTGGCGCATGGCGCTGATCGGCTCGCCCCATGACAAGGCCTGCCTGGACGCGGTTGAAAAAGCCATACAGGACGACCCCCGCTTTATCCTGTTGCAGCGCCAGAGCCGGGAGGTGACCACCGCCGCCGTGCTGGAAGCGGACCTCGTGCTGCTGGGTTCCAAAGGAGAAGGCAGTCCCATGATCATATTGGAGGCCATGAGCGCGGGCACCCCCTGGCTGGCTACCCCGGAGTGCGGTTCGGTGCGCGATCAGGCAGGCGGCATTGTTGCCGCTTTGCACCACTTTCCGCTGATCATTCTTGAACTGATGGCTGACAAGGCGCGGCGCAAGGTCTTGGGACGTCTGGGCAAAGAGCACTGGCAGGCCTGTTTCAGCAAGGAGGCCGTGCTCCCGGCCTTTCTGGAACTGATCGAAAACGAGGGACGGAACATGCCGGACCTGTCCATGCCTGTCAGACTGCGCGCGGCCACCAAGGTCATTGCCGGAGAAATCCGCCATGCCGTTATCGCGCAATACGGCGTGGGCGTGCCTGACCCTTATGCCATTTAAAGACAGGCTGTGCTGACAAATAAGTAATTTTGGCTCCTGCCAAGGAAGAAAAGCTTTTTATGAAGGGAGTGTACTCTTATGGTACTCGACCGCAATAAAAAGCGCTTCTGACGCAGGCAGGGGGCAAAAGGGCTATTTGCCGGCACAGCCTAAAGCGTGGCCGCAAGATCCAGCGCGCTCTCTATTGTCCTGTCCATGTCCAGATACTTGTAGCTGCCCAGCCGCCCACCCAGGGTCACGTTGGGCCGCTCCGCCAGCTTTGCCTGGTAGGCTGCCAGCAGCCGCTCGTTCTCCGGCGTGTTCACGGGGTAGTAAGGTTCGTCTCCGGGCATGAAGGCTTTGGGATATTCACGTTCAATGACGCTCCTTTGGCCCTGTTCCCCCCGCTCGGGGTGCAGATGCTTGTACTCGTGGGTACGGGTGAAGGGCACGTCACTATCCGCCTGATTAAGCACCGCCGTACCCTGATAGTCCGCATAGGGCACAACTTCCCGCTCGAAGCGCAAACTGCGCCATTGGAGCGCGCCCAACGAGCAGCGAAAGAACGCATCCGCCGGGCCGGAATAAAAGACGCGACAGCTTTCGGGAACCAGTTCCTCAATGTCGGCGTAGTCCACGCCCAAACGCACGTCTATCAGCGGGTGCGCAAGAAGGCGCTCGAACAGCGCGGCATACCCGGCTCCGGGCAGGCCCTGCCAGGGGTCGTTGAAATAGTCCGTACTGTAATTCGCGCGCACCGGCAGACGGGTGATGATGCCGGACGGCAACTCCTTTGGGTCGCGCCCCCACTGCTTCCATGTATAGCCTTTGATAAAGGCCTCATACAGCGGCCTGCCAATCAGGGCTATGGCCTTTTCTTCAAGGTTGGCCGGATTATCCCGCGCTTCTCCACCCACCTCGGCGCGGATAAAGGCCTCCACCTCGTAAGGCCGCAGATTCAGATTATAAAAACTGTTGATGGTGGCCAGCGAGATGGGCATGGGGTACACACGGCCCCGGTATTCCGTCAGCACCTTGTGCCGGTATGGGGTGAATTCGCTGAACGCGCTGACGTATTCCCACACTTTGGGAATGCTGGTGTGGAAAATATGTGTGCCGTAGGCATGGCATTCAATGCCGGTTTGCCGTTCACTATAGGCATGGCAGTTGCCGCCCGTATGCAGACGGCGATCAATGACCAGGACACGTTCGCCGCGCTGCGACGCCAGGCGCTCGGCCAGAACCGAGCCCCACAGACCCGCCCCGACAATCAGAAATTTACAGCCTTCCAATCCCAGCATTCATTTTCCCTTTGCCCGTGCTTGAAGCATAGCGGCACTCTTAATCGTAAACCGCTATAAGACGGAATGCAACGCTCCACCCAAAACCCCGAACTAAGGCACTCCCCCGGTGCAGATACCTATTGACTTTGCAAGGCCGCCCGTTACACTTGCGCCTGCAAAATGCCCCGCAAACCGCCCCGGACCGGGGAACAAGCGCACCGATAATGACTATGCCCGACGCCTCTTCTTCCATGCCCCTGTGGCCCGACGCCAGTCTTGACGATCTGCTGGCCCTGGCCGGGAGCAGGTATGCCTTGGAATTTACGCCGGTCAGCGCCGGCGGCGTGACCCTGCACATTCTCCAGATTGCCGACATGCGCGAGCGCCTGGACAGGGCCATTGCCCAAAACGCGTTGCAAGACGCCCTGAACACTCTGCCCTTATGGGCCAAGATCTGGCCCGCCGCTCTTATTCTCGGCCATGTGCTCCGCCATATGCCCATTGACGGACGCAGCTTTCTGGAAATCGGCGCGGGCTGCGGCGTCACCGGGCTGGTGGCAGCGGCGCTGGGTTTTGAGCGGGTCTGCATCAGCGACGTGAACGAGGACGCCCTGCTTTTTGCCCGCATCAATATTCTGAAAAACGGGTTGCAGGAACGCGCTCAAGTCCGGCGGGTGGACGTGAGCTCCGATACCCTGGACGAACGTTTTTCCGTCATTGCCGGTTCGGAAATCCTTTACCTGGAACACCTCTACCGTCCGCTGGTCAAATTCTTCAAGCGCCATCTCGCGGCGCAGGACAACCCGGAAGTTCTGCTGGCCACGGACCACCGGCGCAAGGCCAAGCCCTTTTTCAAGCGGGCGGGAAAGGAATTTCGGATCGAGCACAGGCAGATTGGCGCCAGGGAAACCCCAACTTCCGGCATGGCGGCTGATGCGCCCACCGATACAGTTGACGCGGCGCACACGGAGCGCCACCTGCTGACCGTGCACAGGCTCACCCCTTTACGGTAGAGTATGTCCTCGTGACGACATACTCCAGCGCCTGCTGGAAGGTATACGCAACAACCCTCATAACCCTGACGACGCTTATGCCAATCATAGAACTCGCCCCCTGCCCCAAAGCCTATGCCCATGACCAGGACAAGGCAGTCCACCCCGGCGCCACGCTGGAGCGGGTACGCGCCCGTCTGGCCTCTCTTTCTCTTGCCATTCTGGCCGAAACCCGGCGCATCGACAACGGCAGGCTGGGCATTCCCGTGTTCCTGAGCGTGTGCGGCGGCGACGCCAAGGCGATCATGCCCACGCGCAAGCAGATGGGCAAAGGGGCCAGCGTGGTCCAGGCCGAAGCCTCCGCGCTCATGGAACTCATGGAACGCTACGGCTTTTTTACCTATTGGCAGCGCCTGCCCGGAGCCGTGTCCTGCACCTGGGACGAGGCTGAAGCGCGCTTCGGTCCCGCGCTCATGCCGCTGCGCCACGTAATCACGGCCTGCCATGACCATATTGCCGAGGACCAGGCCAGACAAATCATGAATCTGCGCCGCTGGATCTTTGTTCCGGCCACCCGGATTTCCGGCAAGGACGGCCGGGGCGAGCTTTGCCATGTGCCCCTGGATCTGTTCCGGCAATTGGGGGAATTCAACGGTTCCTCGGCCGGAAACACTGACGTGGAGTCCCTGTTTCAGGGCGGGTGCGAGCTGGTGGAGCGCCATGTCTGCTGTCTGGCGGACCGGGAGCAGCCGGAACTGCCCAGCATTGACCCCGCGAGCGCGGCCGGGGCTGACCCGGTGCTGGCCGGACTGCTGGAAAAATTCCGGGCCGCCGGCGTCAGCGTGCTGCTCAAGGATCTGTCCCTGGGCCTGCCCGTGCCCACGGTGGGCGCCATTGCCTGGGATCCGGCCACCTTTCCCGAACGTTCGGAAATCGTGTTTACCGCGGGCACGGCCAGCAGTCCGGCCAAGGCTGCGGTGCGCGCGCTGACCGAAGTGGCCCAGCTCGCCGGTGACTTCAACTCCTCAGCCTGTTACGAGGCCTCGGGCCTGTCCAAGTATGCCTCCCTGGAAGAAGCCGCCTGGCTGCGCTCCGGCCCCTTGGCGGGCCTGGACACGCTCCCCTGCGTGGACAGCCCGGATATTCTGGATGAACTGCGCGCCCTGGCTTTTGGCCTCGATGCCCTGGGCTTTCCCCTGTACGCCGTGGCCACCACCAACCCGGACACCCTGGTGCCCAGCCATTACAGCTTTGCGCCGGGCCTGCGCTTCCGGGAGCGGGACGCCAATGCTTCGCTGGGTCTGTTCGTCGGGCGCATGATCAGCGAACAGGCGGATGCTGAAGAAGCCTCGCAAGCCCTGGCCGTGCTGGAGTCCATTTATCCCGGCGCGCATTTCATCCCCTTTTTCCGGGGCATGCTGGCCTTGCGCGCTGATGACGCAACGGCCGCGCGGCAGTATTTCGCGCTGGCCGAAACCGGCCAGCCGGATGATGAATCCAGGGGCCTGGCCGCCTTTTATCATGCCTATACGCACACCTTGGCTGGAGAGTGGGATGAGGCCCTGCCCGGCCTTGAGCGGGCGGTGCGCTTTTCCCCGGATATGAAGGAATACCGCAACCTGCGCGGCGTCTGCCTGTTCAAGCTCGAGCGCTATCAGGAGGCGACCCTGGAGTTCGCGCACATCCTGGCCCGCCTGGACAAGGGCTCGGTCATGGATATCCAGAACCTCGGGCTGTGCCACGCCCGCCTCGGCAATGCCGCCGAAGCCCGGCACTACCTGGAAGCGGCCCTGGACATTGATCCGGGATTGGAAGCGGCGCGAAAGGTTCTGGCGGAGCTGTAGCAAAATCACATCTGCCGCATGGCCTCTTGTGCTGCCTGGGCAATAAACCGGGACCGAGTAACCCCGGCGTCCTTTGCCGCTTTGTCAATGCGGTTGCGAAGCCAGACGGGAAGCGTAATATTGACCGGGACCGCTTTCTTTTCCAAAAAGTCAAAGTCCACATCGACCAGAACCACAGCGCCGCCTTGAGCATCTTCTCCGGCCAGCACTTTTTCCAGCGAAGACGGACGCGGCGGCGTGGCGTCCTCTTCCCCCTCGTAAAAAGTCTCTATGGCATCCTGAACATTTGTAAGCGCTTTTTCCAGCGTTTCACCCCCTGAAAATACGCCGGGGAAATCCGGCACAATAACGCCGTAGTCAGCGCCTTCGTCCTTGTGGATAATAACAGGGTACAGCATATACAATCCTTCCCTATGTGAGCTTGACCTTTGTCTGCCGTTCAATGGCTTTCAGTGTTCCAAAAGGAAGAAGGCCTATTTTTTGGTATATGTCTCCGCATATTTGCCTTCATCAAGCGTCAGTGTATTGCCTTCAAGCTTGTAGGGTGTCTTTATTACATTGCCTCCCGCATTAGTCCAGACGATAAAGCCGTCCTTAAGTTCGTAAGCGGCCTCCATTTTAGCTCCATACATCTTCTGTATCATCTTATTTCCTGAAAAAGTGACGGAGTTCTTACCCTTGGCATCAACGTAAGTCCCGCTGAGGTCGTTTGCGTAGGAAGTGGAAACCATCAGTGTCACTGCCAGAACAGCGCCTAAAAGTGAGAACCAATGCTTTTTCATGGGAAAACTCCAAAGTTATACGGTTAAGAAATCCGTCACCGCGACGGAGATACATTTGATAGTTCCTGATAACACTCTTGCTATCTCAACTCAAGTATGCGGAACACCCGTCCCGCCGGGGGCGAACGTTTGACAAAAGGCCGGAACAGGATGTAAGCGTTTTCCGTTCCCGCACCGACCTCCCCCAAGCCCGCGAGGCACCATATGGAATTCTTCGAACCCGCTCTGGCCCTGGGCAAACTGGCCCTGATCTTTATCCTGATCCTGGTGTTGTTGCGCTTCAAGGTCAAGCTCTGGATAGCCATTCTGAGCGGCAGCCTCATAACCGCTGTTCTGACCGGGCTCAGTCCGGCCGCCTGGCCCGGCATTCTTTTCAACGCCTTGACAAGCCGGGACTTTGTTATTCTGGCGCTCATGGTTTTCCTGATTCTGGTGTTGTCCGGCGTGCAGGAAGCCACGGGCCAGAGCCGCAAAATGGTCCGGGGACTCAGCCATTACCTGCGCAGCCCCCGTCTGCGTCTGGTCTTGTTTCCCGCCCTGGTGGGGCTTTTGCCCATGCCGGGCGGCGCGCTTTTTTCCTGCCCCATGGTCAAGGACACGGCCCGGGACATGGGTCTCACGGAACAGAAAAAGTCTCTGATCAACTATTGGTTCAGACACATCTGGGAACTGGCCTGGCCGCTCTATCCCGGTTACGTGCTGATCTGCGCGCTCCTGGATATCCCCCTGACCAGACTCTGGCTGTATACCTTTCCCCTGGTCATTTCCGCCTTTGGCGTGGGTTGGTTTTTCTATATGCGGGATCTGGACGCTTCCCCGGCCCCGGCGAGTGCGCCCGCAGCCGAGGAACCTGAAGAAAAATCTCTGGCCGGTGTCCTGCTGCATGGCCTGCCCATTGCCGTGGTCCTGCTCGGCGCGGTGATCTTCGGGTTTGTTTTCAGCCGTTTCCTGCCGCAGCTTCCGGGGCAGTTGGCTTTCTGCCTTTCACTGGTCGTTGCTGTCGGCGTGGCCCTGTACCAGGGACGCGGCGAACGGATGAAACCCCTGCGCCAGATAGCCTTTACCCCGAATGTGGGGCGTATTTTTCTGCTTCTGGCCGCCATCTATGTGTTCAAGGATACCGTGGCCGCCGCCGGTCTGATCGCCTCCATGGGCACGCTCGGCAGCAGCGGACTCATGCTGGTGCCGGCCTTTATCCTGATTCCCTTTGTCAGCGGCCTGCTTACCGGGCTGATGGTCGGCTTTGTGGGGCTGTCTTTCCCCTTGCTGATCGGAATCGCGCAGCAGTCTCCTTTACAGGAATACATGCTGCCCCTGGTGGTGCTGGGCATGATCGCGGGCAACTGCGGGCAGTTGCTCACGCCGGTACACGTCTGTCTGGTGGTGACGGCCGAATTTTTCAGCGCCACCGTGCCCCGGCTCCTGCGTTCCCTGGCTCTGCCCGTCGCGGCCCTCGGCCTTATGGGAACGCTGTGGGCTTTGCTGCTGTTGTTATTTAACGTGCGGCTATGAGCGAGTAAACATGCGTCTTTTTGTGCTTGCGGCGCTTGCCATGTGCTTATTCTCGGCCAACGGCCTGCTCTGCCGCATGGCGCTCACGCAGACCGGCATGGACGCGGCAAGCTTTACCATTTTGCGTGTTGTGTCCGGAGCGGTGATGCTGTTCGCGCTGACCGCCCGGCGGCGCGGCAAGACCTTCAGTATCGGCGGGAACTTCAAAGCGGCGGCGGCTCTTTTCACCTATATGCTGTGCTTTTCTTTTGCCTATCGGGGACTTTTGACCGCGGCCACGGGCACGCTGATCATCGGGGCCGCCATAGTCCTGACCGCCCTGGTGATCAGCCGGATTATGGGAGATGCGATCGGCAGACAGCAACTTGTCGGCATAGCGATTACCTTTGGCGGGGTCATTCTGCTCGTGACGCCCTCCCTGGCCCGGCCCTCGCCGCTTGACGCCCTGCTCATGGCATGCGCGGGCGCCGCGTTTGTCATATACTCCACCCTGGGCAGAAAGAGCACGGACCCGCTCTCGGACATGGCCGGAATATTCCTGCGCTGCCTGCCTTTTACCGTCCTGCTGCTGCCCTTTGTGAAAGAAATGCCGCTGCAAGGAACACTCTACGCCATTGCCTCCGGCGCACTGGCCTCCGGGCTCGGCTATGCCCTGTGGTATCGCCTGGTGGGTATTCTGAGCACCTTGACAGCCGCGCTCATCCAATTGAGCGTGCCTGTTTTTTCAGCGCTCGGCGGATGGCTGCTCCTGAACGAGGCCATTACCCTGCGCCTCGTCATAAGCGGCATCATCATTATCGGAGGGATAGCCTATACGCATATGCATCCCGCCTGGAAGCAGTAGCCATCAAACAGCAGCCAGCATACTCAACTGCTTCATACTGTCTTCCAGCGAAACCGGCTCGCTCACGTCCTGCTGCAAAAAGGCATTGGCCAGGGGGCGCGTTGCAATGGCCTTGTCGATTTCCGGGTTGGAGCCCTGGGCATAGGCCCCGATATTGATCATGTCTTCCACCCGCTTATAGGCGGCCAGGCGGGAAATGACCGTGCGTCCGGCCTTGACCGCTTCCTCGGACACAATATCGGCCCGCAGACGGCTGATGGAACGCAGCACGTCAATGGCCGGAAAATGCCCTTCGTCCGCCAGTTCGCGGGTCAGGACAATGTGCCCGTCCAGAATGGAGCGCACCGCGTCGGCCACGGGCTCGTTGAAGTCGTCCCCGTCCACCAGGACCGTGTAAATGCCGGTAATGGAACCGTATTCGTTGCGTCCGGTGCGTTCGAGCAGCTTGGGCAACTGGGCGAACACCGAAGGCGTGTAGCCTTTGGTGGTGGGCGGCTCACCCACGGCCAGGCCCACTTCCCGCGCGGCCATGGCAAAACGGGTCACCGAGTCCATCATGAACAGCACATCCTTGCCCTGATCCCGGTAGTATTCGGCCACGGCCGTGGCGGCATAGGCCGCGCGCATGCGGATGAGCGGAGACTGGTCGGACGTGGCAATGATCAGCACGGAACGGGCCATGCCGTCCGGGCCGAGGTCTTTTTCCATGAATTCCAGCACCTCGCGCCCGCGCTCGCCGACCAGGGCAATGACGTTGACATCCGCCTTGGTGTAGCGGGCCATCATGCCCATGAGCGTGGACTTGCCCACGCCGGATCCGGCCATGATGCCCACGCGCTGCCCCTTGCCCAGGGTGAGCAGGGAATTGACGGCGCGCACGCCCACATCCAGCGGCTCCGAGATGCGCGGCCGGGTCAGGGGCGACGGGGGATCCGCATACAGCGGCACCATATCGGGCAGATTGAGCGCGGCCCCTTTGGCCAGGGGTTCGCCAAAGGCGTCAAAGGCCCGGCCCAGCAGGTCCGGCCCGGCGGGAAAAAACGGCGGCAGACTGGAGTTGCGCACCAGACTGCCCGGCTGCACGCCGCGCAAATCACCGTAAGGCATGAACAGCAGGCTGTTGTCACGAAAGCCCACCACTTCCACCGGGACTCCTTCCTCATCGTCCCGGCTCTGGCTGACGTTTTTGGGCGCTTCGGGCAGGATGTGGCACAGAGATCCCAGCGGGGCCTTGATCCCGCTGCCTTCAGCCACCAGGCCCACAATTTTGTTCACCTTGCCGTAGGCGGTGATGGGACTTAAAGAAGCCAGCAGCTTCCTGGCGCTTTTGGGATTGGGGCTCATGGCGTTCAGTTTTCCGGGGCGCTTTTCGGATCAGGCGGCAGGTCCGGCTCAAGCTGATCCGGCAGGGTCAGGTGGCTGAGAATCTGGTCCACGGCGGCAATGCGGCTTTCCACCCGGCCTTCGGCCAGGGAGGACTCACTTTCCACCACCAGGCCGCCGGGCGTGATCGAGGCATCAGCCTTGACCCGCCAACTGCGCACGTCGTCAAACCGTTCCTTGGTGATTTTGATGATGTCTTCGATAACCGGCTCGTCTTCCGGGTTGGCCCGGATCGTCAGTTCGCGGCGTTTTTCCAGCAGGGCCACGGCTTCCAGGAGCAGTCCTTCCAGAACCTCGCGCCGCCGCTCGGAAAGCTCCACGGCCGTGATGCGCTCCACGGCCAGCCTGGCCACGCCGAGAATATCCTCGCGCCATTGCTCAAAGATGTGCGAACATTGCCCTTCTATGGCGCTGAGCACGGCGGACACGGAATCGGCCATGGCCGCGCGGAACGCGTCCAACTCGCCCTGGGCCTCGGCCAGACCGGCCGCATAGCCCTCCTGCCGGGCCTGTTCCCGCATCTGTTCAGCCTGGGTTTTGGCCTCGGCCATCATTCCGGCAGCCATCTGCCCGGCCTTGGCCCGCACCCGGTTCAGGTAGTCGGCCTCATCCTTTTCCGTCCAGGCCGTGGAGCGCGAATGCTCAAGCCCCTTGAGGCTGTGTTCCCGCCCCAGGGAAAAAACCGTTCCCCACTCGGGCGAACTCCCCTTGTTTTCCTCAGACAAACTCGTCGCCTCCTCCGCGACTGATCACAACCCGGCCTTCGCCTTCCAGGCGGCGAACGATCTTGACGATGTTCTGCTGCGCCGCTTCCACGTCGGACAGGCGCGTCGGCCCCATGATTTCCAGATCTTCGCGAATCATGTTGCCCGCGCGCTCAGACATGTTCCTGAAGAACAGGGTGCGCATTTCCTCGGTGGCGCCCTTGAGGGCCATGGTCAGATCCTCGTTGGAAATTTCCTTCAGAATCTCGCGGACGGAGCGGTCTTCCAGGATTTTAACATCTTCAAACACGAACATGAGGTTGCGGATTTCCTCGGCCATGGTCACGGATTCTTCTTCGATTTCGGACAGCACTTCTTCTTCCGTGGCCCGGTCCACCGCGTTGAGAATTTCGGCCACCGAACTGACGCCGCCGACCTTTTTGCCTTCCTTGCCGCCCATGGCGATGAGCTGGCTTTCCAGTACCTTGTCGACAGCCATGAGCATTTCCTCCGGAACCGCCTCCAGGTTGGCGAGGCGCATGAGTATTTCCGTGCGCGCCCCGGCGGGCAGCTTGGTCAGCAAATCCGCAGCCTGCTCGGGGGGCAGGTTGCCCAAAATGAGGGCCAGGGTCTGCGGATGCTCGTTGCGCAAAATCTGGGCCAGCAGCTTGGGGCTGACCTTGCCGATGTTTCTGAACGGCTGCGGCCCGGTATCCAGTTCCAGGTAGTCGGACACGTATTTCGCGGTTTCGCTGTCCACATTGGGCAGGAGCAGGCGCCTGACCGACTCCGCGCCGCCCCGGATCATCTCCTGGCCCGTGACCAGAGCGTGATAGTATTCGCGCAATACATCCTCGACCATCTCCTTGGGCACGGTTTCCAGTTCCAGCATGGCCTTGGACACGGCCGCCAGCTCATCGCGCGTCATGCGCTTGAACACTTCCGCCGCGAACTGCTCACCCAGAGTCAAAAGCAGGACCGCTGTTTTTTTCGCCCCGGCCTGAGAAATGACAATATCATCCGCCATGTGATTCTCCTCGTGGAATACCGCTCCCCTGATTCTATACGGCACGGCGAAATATGTCGAGGGAAAGGGTCAGCTTGAGCAAGGCAGCCAGCGGCTCAGCTTGAGCAAAGCAGACAGGGATTCAGTTTGTCGTCAGACGAGGAAGGCGCAGCTTTGGGCGATGGGGCTGGGCTCTTCAGCCCTGCCCCGGAGCACAAAGCAAGCCTGACGCAGTATCACGGCAAACTGAATCCCTGTCTACTGGCCGGGGTGGCCTGTTTGCTGCCGCATAGGCGCAAGCGGCGCGACCTTGGCAGGCTGATTGTCACGCTGTCCGCCGCCGAGCAGTTCGGCCGCTCCGCCCACGGCATAAGCGGGCAGCAGCAGTACTCCCTTGAACAGGCCAAAAACCGTGCTCCCGGCGTGCTGCACGGTTTCCACCACCATGTCCACGCCGCGTACCCGCATCCGGGGTTCATAGGTGCTGCCGTAAAAACGCACCGGCACGGTGGGCACTCTGGCAAAGGTGACGCTGACCCCTATGTCGTAATTCCTGTTCGTGAGATCAAACCAGCCACTGCCCTCCATGTTCACCATGGTCCCGCTCAGGGTGAAGTTCCTGGAACGCAGCACGCCGTTTTCCAGCGCGCCGCTGGCCGAAGCTGTGGAAAAGGTATTGCGCAGCGCGGAGTCCTGGCCGCTCATAAAAGCCGGGTACAGACCGTCGCTGATGCGCAGATTCCATATGCCGGAAAGCTTTGCCGGAACGTCGGCGTCACTGCGCATGGTTCCGTTAACGTCAACAATGAGGGAGGCCTGGCCCCCAAAGGACGTTTCCTTGCTGTAATCATACATGAGCTTGCCTACATCGGCATCGTCCACCTGAAGCAGTCCTTTGCGCAGGGTAATCTGCGAGTTGCCCGGCACAATCGTGCCTTGCAGCACAAGGGTTGCTTTGCCGTTGTAAAAGGCGTCGCTTCCGGCAAAGAACGAGAAACGATCCCGTTGCAGGGCCGCGGTTATCTTGCTCTGGCCAAAGGTGAGCCTGTCCTTTTTGGCGTTGCGGATCAGGAGCTGCGCATCAAGAGCTTTGCCCTTCAGGAAAGACAGATCCCAGGGTTTTTGCGAGGGCGGGGGCGGCCGCTGGCCGGGCGGCAGGGCCGGAGCGGGGGGAAAGTATTTGTCCAGGTCCAGGAAGTTGGCGGACAGGCGAAAAGTCCATTGTCCGGCTTCTTCCTTCGCGGCTCCGTCCGTGGAGTCCTGCCAGAAAATTTCGCCGCTGACAGGCGCTCCGTCAAGCTCGGCCTTGATGGCGTCAAAGCGCAGGCTTCCGCTTCTGCCGCTGACGCTGCTCTGCCCGGTAAGCAGTTGGGGCGGCTGCATTTCCGGCGGAGGCAGGGCGTTCCAGGCTTTGAGCAACTCCCGAGGATTGATTTTAAAACTTACATCAGAGCCGACAAGCACCTCCCTGCCGGAAAAATCCAGGGACGCGCGTCCTTCCAGATAACTGCCAAAGCCCTCGTAAGTGATGTTTTGCAGGGCAATGGTTTCCGCATACAGACGCCAGTCCAGATCCGTTTTCAGCTTGCCCGTGACCGGCTTTAACAGCGACCCCAGCGGCACGGTCAGGGAACCGTCCAGTTGCAGGTTTCCGGCCACCTTGTCCACGCCCCGTTTTTCAATAACATGCGGCGCGGGCGTGGAAGCTCCGGCGGGCGGCGCGTCATCCATGGGCGGCCAGTGCAGGCCTCCGTCGAACGTGCCCTTGAGCGCATCATTGCCTTTGGGGAACCACGAGGTTTTTATGCCCGCGACAGCGAGAGCCCACAGGCCTTGAATCCGTATGCCCTTGCTCAGCACCGCGTAAATGTTGCCCTGTCCGTCCACTCCGGCCGTGTCCGCGAACAGCCGCCACGGGGCCGGGGCATGGTGTCCGACAATCTCGCAGCCCTTGATGGCCGCGTTTACCCGGATTTTCCAGTCATCGGCCAGGGAACCGTCTTGCAGCAGGGGCACGTCCATCTCGCAGACGCCGGTCACCTTGCCCGCTATGGTGACCGCGCCGGCCGCGTTTTCAGGCAGCAGGCCCAGTTCCAGCGCCTTGGCGTCGTAGTGCATGAGAATGGCGTGATCGCCAATGTCCAGGCGTCCGTTCACCGCGCCGTCCAGGATGGACGACACACTGAAGGTCACGCGGGTTTTTTCGATGCCCCGCACCTGGGCCGGAAAGACCAGTACCCTGAGCGGGCCGGTGTCCACCGAGTGCACCCTGGGCCGGGCCACGCGCACGGTGACGTCATAGCTGACCTCAATGTCCGGGGGAGCGCCCGGCTCCGGCGGGGCGGGCGGCGGAGCATCCGGGTTCTTGGGGTACGGGGCCAGCGGAGGGTGGTCGAAAGCCAGGGGAACGGGTTCGGGCACCACGGTGCCTGGGGCCGAGAGAAAAGGAAAGAGCAGATCCAGATCGGCCTGATCCAGGTCAAGATCCACCGCCACCACAGGCGCGCTGAAATCCGGCGTGCCCACGTAGCCCGATAGAGACAGAATCCCGGCTGTGCCGCTCAGATTGAGCGCCTCGGCCCGGCGCGCGTCGAGTTGCAGGTCGAATTCGCCCTCCAGGGCGTCCAGGGCTTGGCGCAAGCCCGGCGGCAAGACCCGGCCGAACTCGAACCAGCGGGGCAGGCTCAGCTTGTGGATCAGCACTTTGCCCGTGCACTCTGTTTCGGCCAGATCGAGTGTCAGGTCGCCGCTTATGGCGTCGGTTTCCGCTGCCAGGCGAAAATCCGGCAGCGCAATGTGGCGGCCGTCTTCCCGCCACAAAAAGCCGCTGCTGAACTCGCCGGACAAGGTACGGCTGCCCGGCGGCGTCATGTCCACCCGGCCGGAGAGCTTTCCCCTGGCTGGTATGCCTTCGCAGCCGATTCGCGCGGACAGGAATACCCTGAGGTCAAGACCGGCGTCCGGCAGGGAAAAGGCCGTGCTCAGGCGGAGGTTGTCTTCCGGCGCGCCCGGCTCAAAAGTGCCGTTGATGCCGGTAAAGAACAGCAGCAGACTGTTGTCGTTGGCATAGCTCATAACGCTTCCGTTACGGATCAGTACCGGCTGCATGGCCGAGGGCGGAAGCGTGCAGACCAGGTTCGCCGCGCGCCGCAAGGCCGCGCCGTTTTCCTCGGCGGACGGGGTCGCCGCTCCTGCTTCGGCCTCTCCGGGACCGGACGCTCCGGGACCGGTCTCCTCCTGCGGCAAGGGCAGCCATAACGGGCGGCCGTGCTGGTCATAGGCCAGATTGATCACCGGCTCTATGAGCTCGACCTGATGAAAACGCGGGGACAAGCGCAGGACAGAGACAGGATCGGCATACAGGCGCAGCTTGCCCACATGCAACAGCGGGCGCGAGGTATCAGCGTAAGGGATTTGCTCCAGAGTGGCGGCCATGAGGTTGACGTCGGACAGCACCAGGCCGGGAAAAGGCGCCAGCACCGGGCGGATAGCCCCCTTGATGCGCCAGGGCATGCCCGTGGCCTCGGAGAGATGCCGCTGCATCACGGCAGTCACCAGTTCGGGCTTGTACAGGCAGATTGTATACAGCGAGGCCAGACCCGCGAAAAGGAGCAGCAGCAACGGCAGCAATACCCACAGGAATATCCCGCGAATCAGGGAACGCGGCTTGCTTGGCCGGGCGGAAGGGGCTTGTTCTGTCATCAAAGCCTTACTCGTGATAGGGTAGTGCCGGAGGCTAGTATGCTTTATATTGCTGAAATAAGCACCTTTTTGTCAACGTCTTTTCCGGCAGTTGGGCAAGACTCAGCTTGAGCAATACCGGCGTTAACCCACCCATGGCAGGAAAAAATGCCTCCCGTCACAAAACACCTCCTTCCCGCAAAATGAGTGTTGACTTCTATAAACAAAAAGACTAGTATTGTCGTAACCCAACCATCATTCCCCTGTATTCGCCTCAACACTGCCTTAGACCGCCTCAGCCCATACACCCCCCTGCCCTCATTATACCACCGCGAGTCCTGCCTCGCCCGTCTCCTGTTCCGCCCCGGCGGACCCGGAACTCTTACTACATCACCCAATCATATCCAGCTCCCTGTCTTAAGTAAAATCCACCGGCATCCCGCCGCACAATTACCGTATTAACTTCAAACTTCACAAGGAGCCCACCATGCGCACCCCCTATATTACCTCCCCCCCCCTCCCCATCCCCGGTGACTCCTCCTCCGCCCTCTCCAGATTCAAATATAACCCCGAGCTCAACACCCCCACCATGCTCTCCAACGCTCGCTCACCCGTCTTCGGCGACACATGGGCCGGTCCGGCCACAACCACAATCGCCGCCCTCTCCGCCCTCGCCGACGCCACCCGCGCCATATCCAAAGACATCCTCCAACAAAAAAACGACATCACTGCCAAAAACGCCTTCGCTACCCTCTCCGCCGACGTCGACGACTTCCTGCACACCAGCGACAACGCAATTTTTAAGCGCCAGGGCCTCAGTGCCGTCGACGCGGTCAAAGACACCAGGCTCTTCTACGAGAAGGGTGTGCAAAAACTCGGCAAAGGACTCCACCCCAACGCACAACGCCAGTTCCAAGAAATGGCCTTCTTATCCCGCGTCTCAACTCAAACCGCCGTGGGCCGACACGCAAACGCCGAACTCCACAAGGCCGAAAGCGCCGCCGACACCGCCGCCATCATCGCTCACCAGAAAAGCGCCCTGCTCGCCTTCACCGATGACCGCGTCTTTGACGACAACCGACAGCGCATGCTCGAACAGGTAGCCGCCTCATCCGGACGCCTCGGCCTCAACCGCGAACAGGCCGACGCCTCCCTCAAACAAATGGACTCGGACCTGCAACTCAAACGCGCCCTCGCCTTTGTCGGCAGCGAAGACCTGGACCGCGCCGACGACATTCTCGAGAGCGGCCGCCTCAACCCCCTGGATGCCGAGGCGCTTACCGGAAAGCTTACGACCGCACGACAACAGCAGGCCTTCACCCTGCTCGCCGCTCTGCCAGAGCAAGATCGGCTGGCCACAGCCCAATCCCCCAACAAACTGGCCGACCTCGGCATTACCCTCACTGAATCGCAAATGCTCCCGGTCCAGGGCAAACTGCGCGTCCTGCAACAGCAAGAGCAACAAGACGAGGTAAAAGCGAGGGAGAATGCTCAAAGCGCCCTCCTGGCCCGAACCGTGTGCACGGCCCTCGGCATTGAACCAAACGGAACCAAAGCCAAGGCCGGACCCGACCCCGTGGCCGCCTATCAACTGCTCCAGGACGCGGATCCGGCCCTTCTTGACCCGGAGGAAAAGGCCGAAGCCCTCGCCGCCCTCGAACAAGGCCGAACCGGACAGGATGCCCCGGCCTTTGTGTTGGAGACGCAAAAGCGTCTGGCGAGCGGGGCCGAGATTACCAATGCCGAGCTTGCCAGGGCTGTGGTCTGCGGAAAATTGAGCCAGAAGACCATGAAAAAACTGGAGAAACTACGAGAAGCAGCCGGGGGACCCAGGGCCGGGCTGCTTGAGCATGCGTTCAGAAAACTGGATGAAGCGTTTGGGGCGGACTCGCCCGAACTCATTGCCGCGCACCTCAAGGCGCGCACCGAGACCATGCAGGCCATCCTGGAGGCCAAGGATGACGAGACCGCGCGGGAGCTACTTGATTTGCGTTCATCGAGGTATCTTTTGCCGGCTGTGCTGGAGCGGTATGCGCCGGAAAGGGCGGGGGAGGAGACGTCTCCTGGCGAGTATGAAGATCCGGAGGTGGTATTACAGCGCGATTCTTCCGCCTTCCTTGCCTCGCTTTTTAAGGCCGCTCTACATGGAAGCACCAAGGGCGGCAATGCGGCAATCAATCTTGTGTACGAGCTTGGCAACATGCTCCGCGAAATCGGCCCTGAATGGGCGAATTACAGTCTTAACTTTGACCCCGAAGGCGGCATATCCCTGGACAAAGGCCAGCCAAAGGGAGTTCCGCAAATTCCGCAGCTCGTTGACGCGCCGGACACAGTGGCCGGTAAACTGGCAAGCGGGGTTTCGCAATTCCTGACCGGATTCTTTGTCGGAGGCTACGCCCTGAGAGGATTCAAAGCCGTCAGCGCAGCCGGACAAATCGGCAAGGGCATGCTGGCCGGAGGCATCTCGGACTTCGCCTTTTTTGACGGGATGGAAGCAAACCTCTCCAATCTGATTCAAGAGTTCCCCGAACTGCAAAACCCGGTCAGTGAATTCCTGGCCGCCTCCGAAAATGATTCCCAGATAGAGGGCCGCTTTAAACGCGCCTTGGAAGGGCTTGGCCTTGGCGCCGCGACCTCGGGCGTTATGATGGGGGCGGTTAAGGCGATGCGGGCGGCGAGGGGGATGAGGGGGGCCGGGGCGGAGGCCGTACAAAAGGCGACGCAAGAAATCAATGTGTTTCGCGAAACCGACGCGAAAACCTTTGTTGCGCTGCGAGAAAAAAGCAAGCGGCCTGAATTTCTGACACCCTATACACCCGAAGAAATGAAAGGGTGGCGGCACTTCATGACAGAAGATGGTGTGGGCTTCACCCTTACGGATAAAATGGATATAGTGGGAGTAGTAAATAACTCTGGCCAAAAAGGCGCAGGAGAGGGCGCCGTCATTGAGGCAGTTGCTCAAGGTGGTAAGACCTTGGATTGTGTTGGCGGCCACTTAAAGGCATATTATGAATCTTTTGGTTTTCTTGAAAACGAGGCTAAGCGTCTAAAATGGAACGAACAATACGCGCCTAAAGGATGGAATTATGACAAATACGGCAGACCAGACATCTATTTCTTCGAATACCCCGAAGGACTCTCCCGTAACCGTGGAGACATTCGCAGACGTCTTGAAACTTCACGGGGTAGAGAGCCTGGACGTGGACGAGGACATTCAGAGGCTGGCAGTGAAATCAACCAACGATCTCCTGAAGATATACGGTCCGGAATGGTTCAAGGAGCACCGCGTCCGTCTAATCGAGGAACTGGAACTCCTGAATGAAATGTAACCTCCAACTCTTCCCCTACGTCCACCACTAGGCTGCCAAGGGGCAAATCGGCAACATTATGTCGCCCGAAAATAAATCTGTTTTCGGGCGACATGCCAAAGCCTTGGATTGTGTTGACGGCTATCTTTTTGGCTACTGCAAAAAATTTGGCTTTGTTGAAAACAAGGCCAAGCGCATGGCCTGGAACGATCAATACGCGCCTAAAGGATGGAATTATGACAAAGACGGTAGACCAAACATCTATTTCTTCGAATACCAACCCCAAACAAACCGCGGAAGGTGTTTGCAAGATTATTGCGGGCTACGGCTGTGCGCTTTTTGGGGTTGAAAGCGAGTACCGGGCATATTCCGATGCGGTGACGGAATATTTTTCTAAACGCTATGGCTCGTATGAAGATTTTAAGAAAACTCTTGCCGATGATCCGGTAGGGGTCGCCGCAGACATAAGCATGCTCTTCACCGCAGGCGGAGGAGCTTTGCGTACCGCAGTAAAGGGCAGTACTGTGGTCTCCAGGGTTCTCCCCGCCGGAACAATAGCCAATGGAGTGGGAGGCGCAGCGAATATTCTGAGCCAAGCGGGAAGGAAAGTCGGAACTGTAGGGAAGGTTGCAGACCCGCTGTATTGGGTGGGAAAAGCTTTGCCCAAACATATGCAGGAAATAATTACAGCACGACCATGGGTGGGCACTGCCACCTCAAGGGTAAAAACAGCGGTCACTACTGGTGGGACAGCAAACGCTGCAAGCAAGGAGCTGGAAAAGTAAAAGAAGCTGAAAAACAAAACGAGAAAGAATAGGACAATTGATAATTCCCTCCCGGTTCGGTGTTGTAGCTCGAACCGGGAGGGCAATCTCACTTTCTATTTATTTCTTCTACGATCTTCTCATCGTATAGCCGACGGATATCACTTTTTGGCAAATGAATAACATCATCAGAATATTCTTTGACCAAGAAATACAAAGAGTGACTTTTTAAATACGCTGTTTTTGATACGGAAAAGGCTAATACATCGCCATCCATGGAAACGAGCTTTAGAACTCCAAAAAGCTGTGGATCATCATACCCGCTCCCATCAATATAGCCAACTTTTGTTGTATAGAGATCGCCAACCTGTGGTTCAGCAAGATATTTTTTCGTATTTACAGATGAAGAATAACAACTATGGGCAGCTAAAATCCATATAGTCATCAATGCTAGATAAGGCAGGATGCATAGTAGATAAAGTATTTTTTTCCCTATCAAAAATACTTTATCTAATTTACCCATTTCTGTGGTCTGATTTGTCATTTTTCATGCACCGCTGCGATCCTCAGCCATAGTCAGGAGTTGTAATAGCCTTCATAAATAACATGAGCACCGGGAAACGTCTATCTTGGGTAGTGTAGAGGCCAGGGCAGTCGCATGAAAGACGGTTCATCCATGCGACTGCCCTGTGTAGGCGCTACAGGCAGTTGCTTTTTCCATAGATGCCCTATAATAATCAAAAAATGAGCAATAAACTTTCCGCTGTTGAGAGCGCCGTTGTATCGGCCCGGCGCACGCTGATTGTCTCCCATATCAATCCTGACGGCGACGCTGTCGGCTCCTGCGCGGCTCTGGCCCGCATTATTCAGGACCTGGGCAATGAAGCCCGGATCTTTCTCCATTCCGGCGTGCCGGATTACCTGTCCTGGCTCCCTTTGCCCGCGCCTTTGCTGCGCAGTCTGGCCGAACTTGACGGCTGGAAGCCGGATCTGGTGCTTTTTGCCGACTGCGGCGACATGGACCGCCCCGGAGAGGACATTTCCGCCTTCATGCGAGGCGAGAGCATTCACCTGCCGCGCAACGGGATTGTGACAGCCAATATTGATCACCATATCAGCAACCCGGATTTCGCGGACATCAACTGGGTGGAAGCGGAGCGTTCCGCCACCGGCGAACTGGTCGGCCTGCTGGCCGAGAGCCTGAACATTCCCCTTTCCGGCGAACTGGGCGAAGCCCTGTACCTGGCCATTGTCTCGGACACGGGCAACTTTTCCTATACCAATACCAGCGCGGACTGCCTGGCCATGGCCGCGCGCATCGTGGATCTCGGGCTGGACGTGGGCCGCTTCACGGCCAATTACGAAAACAACTGGTCCCTGGCCCGCATGCACCTGTGGGGGCGGCTCATGGCTGAAATCACCCTGCATGAACAAGGAGCCATTGTCTGCTCTGTCGTGCCCAGGCGCTATTTGCAGGAATTGGGGCTGGATAAGGACGCGCTTGAAGGCTATGCCTCCTGGCTGCGCAAACTGCGCGGCGTGCGCGTGGCCTTGTTCGTGCGCGAGGACGGGCCGTCCCACACCAAAATAAGCCTGCGCTCCATGGGCGACATCAGTGTACACGAAGTGGCCGCGCTCTTTGGCGGGGGCGGACACGCCGCGGCCGCCGGGGCCGACTTGAACCTCCCACCCCAGGAAGCCGCCGACCGCGTGCTGGAAGCCTTGTGCAAGACGCTCCGCACTCCCCGTTAAGCGCCTTGCATCCCGCAGCCATACGGCGTATGACCGGGTTTCCGGGCTCTGACGCCGCCTGCGCCTTTATCCCGGAGCTTATGGCCCGGCCGGACCTGGCCGAACGCTCCCTGCGCCAGGGCGTCACCTTGCTGTCCCTGCACGCGCGGGGCGTGATGGGCGCGCTGGTATTCAAGGACCACCTGTTCAGCCTGCTGCGCCTGCCTTTTGGCCCGGAATTTCCGGGCGGCTCCGAGGGATTTTCTCCGGCCCCGCTCCTGGGTGTTCTGGAAGATTTCCGGCTGGGCTGGCTGCCGCAGGAAAAGGCGCACGCCCTGGGCGGATATGTCTGGCGGCCCGAGGAACTTCCGGCCGAGGCCGAAGGCTTTGCCCCCATATTCGCTGCGGGTCCGCTCGCCTGGTGCATGCGCGGCCACGCCCGCATTCCGGATAACACATAGAGTAAGGTACAGCATGGAATATTACGCTGTTGCGGAAACATGGGACCGCGAGACCATTGATCATACGCAGGGCATCCGCCTCAGGAACAGCCTTGAGCAGGCCCTGCGTTCTCCGTACTACCGGGAAAAGCTTAACAAGGCGGGCTTTCATCCAAAGGATATTGCCACCCGCGACGATATCGGCAACGTCCCCTTCACCACCAAGGACGATTTGCGCGCGGCCTACCCGGACGGCCTGATCGCCGTGCCCAGGGAAGAACTGGTCCGGCTGCACGCTTCCAGCGGCACCACCGGCTCTCCGGTGGTGGTCTGCCATACCCAGGACGACCTCGACACCTGGGCGGATCTCATGGCCCGCTGCATGCACATGGTCGGCATGCGCAAGTCCGACATATTCCAGAATATCGCGGGATACGGCCTGTTCACCGGCGGGCTCGGCATCCATTACGGGGCCGAACGCCTCGGCTGCCTGACCATTCCGGCCGGGACCGGCAACACCCGCCGCCAACTCAAGCTGATTCGGGATCTCAACGTCACCGCCCTGCACATCATTCCCTCCTACGCCCTCTACCTCGGCAACGCGCTCATGGACGAAGGAATTGACCCGCGCTCCCTGCCGCCGCGCATCGCCCTTATCGGAGCGGAGCCGCACACCGAGGAAATGCGCCAGCGCATCGAATACCTGCTCGGCCTCAAAGCCTACAACTCTTACGGCCTCTCGGAAATGAACGGTCCGGGCGTGGCCTTTGAATGCCTGGCCCAAAACGGCCTGCATGTCTGGGAAGACGCCTATATCGCGGAAATCATCAACCCGGACACGGACCAGCCCGTTCCTGACGGCGAGTACGGCGAACTGGTCATGACCACGCTGACCCGGCGGGGCATGCCCATTCTGCGTTACCGCACCAGGGATCTGACCCGTTTCCTGCCCGGCGAATGCGCCTGCGGCCGCGTGCACCGGCGCATCGATCGCATTGCCGGACGGGTGGACGACATGTTCATCATCAAGGGCTGCAACATCTACCCCATGCAGGTGGAACAGGCCCTGATGAGCTTTCCCGAAGTGGGCGAGAACTACCTTATCATACTCGACCGCGAGGACAGCATGGACCGCATGCGCGTACAGGTTGAGATCCGCAGCGAATACTTTGTGGAAGACATGCGCGCGCTCAAAGGTTTGCAGAACAGAATCGCCACCCGGCTGCGGGATGAAATTCTGCTCACGCCCAAAATCGAACTGGTGCAGCAAAACTCCATTCCCCGCGCCGAAGGCAAGGCCAAGCGCGTGGAAGACAGGCGCAGCCCGGTGCCATGATCGACCTGCTGAACCTGACCTTTGAGGAGCTCACGGCCTTTGTGCAGGGCGACCTGGGCCAGCCCCCTTTTCGGGCCAAACAGCTTTGGAAATGGCTGTGGGGCAAACGGGCGCGCGCCTTTGCCGACATGAGCGACCTCTCCCTGCAACTGCGTTCCGCGCTTGAGGAACGCGCGGTCATCACCTGGCCGGAAATTGCGGACACACAAACGAGCAAGGACGGCACGGTCAAGTTCCTGTTGCGTCTGGCTGACGGTGAAAGTGTGGAAACCGTGCTTATCCCTTCGGAATCGCGCGAAGGCAAGGGCCGCATGACCCAGTGTCTGTCCTGCCAGGTGGGCTGTGTCATGGGTTGCACCTTTTGCAGTACCGGGTGCATGGGTTTTACGCGCAACATGAGCATGAGCGAGATTCTGGGCCAGGTCCTTGTGGCCCAGGACTATCTCGGAGACAGCCCCGACAATCCCCGCTTGCGCAACCTGGTGTTCATGGGCATGGGCGAACCCCTGCTCAACCTGTCCGAGGTCATGCGCGCCCTGGCCACCCTGAACAGCGAACCGGGGTTGTCTTTTTCACCCCGGCGCATCACGGTGTCTACCTGCGGTCTGGAAAAAGGGTTGGAGGAGCTCGGCGCAAGCGGGCTGGCCTATCTTGCCGTTTCCCTGCACGCGCCGAACCAGGACCTGCGGGCCAGGCTCATGCCAAAGGCCGCGCGCTGGCCCCTGGACGCTCTGATGCGCGCCCTGCGCGCTTATCCGCTCAAGACACGCGAGCGCCTGACCTTTGAATACCTGCTGCTCGGCGGGGTCAACGACTCGCTCAGCGAAGCCAAGGAACTGGCCCGGCTGATGGCCCACGTCAAAGGCAAGCTGAATCTGATTCTATACAATCCGGCCGAGGGAGCTCCCTACAAGGCCCCTGAGCCGGAAACCGTGCTGGCCTTTGAAAAATATCTCTGGGGCAAAAACATCACCGCCACAATACGAAAGAGCAAAGGACTGGACATAAACGCGGCCTGTGGCCAGTTGAAAGCGGCGAAGATGGGTAGTGCTTCAGTTTGTCGTGATACTTCGTCAGGCTTGCTTTGTGCTCCGGGGCAGGACCAAAAGAGTCCAGCCCCATCGCCCAAAGCCGCGCCTTCCTCGTCTGACGACAAACTGAAGCACTACCCGGAAAACCGCCCCGGCATTGTAATTGCGGAGTAAAAACATGAGCGGCAATTGGGACACCTACTTCTGCCAGGTTGACGGCAGCCCGGCCTCAATCCTGGTTGATCTTGACCTTGCGGAAGGAGCGCCGCACGCCGCTTTTCCGTATATGGGCTACATCAGTGTGAAGGTTTGTTTTCCGGACGAGCACGGCCTGCCCGGACAGGAGGAATACGAGCGCCTCGGGGAGTTGGAAGACGCTCTGGAAAGCGCGATCACGGCTGATGATCAGGCTGTGTACGCGGGACGATCGGCTTCGAGCGGCCATTTTGACTTCTTTTTCTACCTGCGCAGCGGCGAAGACTGGGGAACGCGAGCCGGAGAAGTCATGGCCACATTCTCCGAATATGCCTGGGAATCCGGCCGCCAGGACGACCCGGAATGGCAGGGCTATAGTTCTTTTCTTTTTCCTGATGACTATGCTATGAATGGCATCCAGAACCGGCGCGCCCTGCGTGAACTTGCCGAACAGGGCGACGACGGGCAAAAAAGCCGGGAGATTGAGCACTGGGCCGTGTTCAGCAGCCCGGAACCGGCCGCTGCCTTCAGCCAGGCAGTCAGGGAAGGCGGCTTCAGCCTGCTGCCCGAGCCGCCCGTGGACAGCGGGGAGGAGCCTGTTTTCGGCCAACTTCCTGTCGGCCTGCCCGAAGCCTGGGTTTCCGTACGTTTTTCCCGGCCCGACACGCCGGAAGACATTGACGCCGTGACCTACCCCCTGGTTGAGCTTGTCCAGGCCCACGGCGGCGCATACCAGGGATGGGCTTGCCCGGTGGTTGCCTGAGGGCAAGACTCATAATGTCATATTTTTTGGAGGGGTTCCGCCATGCCTGACACCCCCTTTTCCGGCCGCGTCAAATATTTTTATACCGCCTGGCTTCTTGCCCTGGCCCTTTGCGCGGCCCTGTTCCTCTGGGCTCACGCCCTGCTTTCAGCGCGGCACGACGCTCCCTTTGCCCTGCCCGGCGCGGAAAAGCCGACAGCGAAAATAGAACCGGCCGTCCCTCCGGCGCTTAAAGCCTTTGACCCGGAAAAGGACAGCCACATTGTCACGGCCTTTTCACTCCAGGGCATGCAACACGTTACTGATGCCGAACCGATTCTGACTCTGCTGCCGCCCGGAAACACCCTGGTCGTTCAGGTCATCAAAAGAGACCCTCAGCCTGAAGCGCTGCTGCCGGGCAAAGACAATGCTCCGGCTGTGGTGCGCTACAGCCTGGATTACGCTGCTGATCCCGCGTTTGCTCCCGCTTCCGGCCAGAACAGCGGAACCCTCGGTGGTTCCGGGGATGTGCCCTGGTTTGTGAACGACAGCATCGTGGTGCTGCCCTATCTTGCCCGGGCCAACGCGACGCAGGGACAACCGGCGCTTTTTGGCGCCAAGGCGGCGGACGGTCCGGGCCTCTTTTACGCCTATCCCACAGCGCGCGTGGCCGCCCTTGATGCTCAGGGAACAGTGCGCATGGAAACCCGGACGGTTCTTCCCGTGTCCACGGAAATCGGCTGCCGGAACTGCCATACCGGTCCCTGGAAATATCAGGACACGGCGGGCTTTTTCCGCCAGACAGCGGAACACATTCTCAGCGTGCATGACCGCCGCAACCGTACCCGCCTGACCGAACAGGCAGCGGGCAATACCGCCGTGGACTGCCGTTCCTGTCACAGCGGCGCGGGCGAACAGCCCAACCTGTCCGCGGCCCTGCACGGATTTCATGCCGCCATGAAGCTGGACGGGGCCGAGGCTTGCGGCCTGTGCCACCCGTCAGCCGAGAACGGCGCGACCCGTTTCTACCGGGATTTGCATGCCATGTGGAACCTTGACTGCACCCGCTGCCACGGCTCCATGACCGGGCACGCCCTTTCCCTGCTGCGCTTCGAGGCTGAACGAGGCAACAGGGCGGCCGCCTCCCGCATGGCTCTGCTGGAGACCGCCAGCGGCCTCAAGGCGGTTGATATTCAGCCGCGCCGCCCCTGGTTCAACCTGCCCCAATGTTCCGGCTGCCATGACTTCAAGAAAAAACCCGACCCGGACTCGGCTTCGGCGTTCAACAAGTGGACGGCCAACAAAAACGAACGCTTCACCTACGCCGTGGACAATACCGGCATGCTGCGCTGCCCGTCCTGCCACGGCTCGCCGCATGCCGTGTACCCGGCTGACGGCCCGGCCGGAAACAACGACAACGCGCAGCCCCTCCAGTACCAGCAAGCGGCCATGCCGCTGGGCAAGGACAACAACTGCTCCGTGTGCCATACCACGAATATGGACTATTTTGTCCACCACGACCGGGTTGAATAAGGAGCCCGCCCATGCTCGCATCCGTTCTCGCCGTTACCGCCGGAGCCTCAGCCGGGACCTGGTTGCGTTGGGGCCTGTCCTCGCTCAATACCCTGTTCCCCTTTCTCCCCCTGGGAACCCTGACGGCCAACCTGTTGGGCGGCTACCTGGCGGGCGTGGCCTTCAGCCTGTTCTCCCTTTTCCCTTCCCTGCAACCCGAATGGCGACTCCTGGTGCTGACCGGCTTTCTGGGCACCTTGACCACCTTCTCAGCCTTTTCCCTGGAAGTCGTTCTGCTGCTGCAACAGGGCCGCATGGCCTGGGCCGCCGGAACCGTTGCCGCCAATGTCTGCGGCTCGCTGCTCCTGACCATGCTCGGCATGGGCACGGTGACCCTGGCCCGGCAGATGTTTTCCTAGGTCCTGGGGGCAACCCGCCCGCAGGCTATTTAAGAGAAGCAAAAGGAAGAAAAAGCATCAGCGGGGTGTCTGGGAAGGGTATAAAGCCGTGATGGCGGTAAAAAGAGGTGGCGTCATTGCTTTTGGCGTCCACAATCAAGGCATAGGCGGCGATTTCCGACCGCATTGTACGATCAATGGCATCCGCCAGCAGCGCACCCCCCAGCCCTATTCCCTGAAAAGTCCGATCAACCGCAAGTCTCCCCATGCGCACCGTTGGCACTGCCGGGTAGCGCGGCAGCTTTTTGCGGCTCTCGGATGGAAGAGCGGTCAGCGGCACACTGGCAGAAGCAAGTGTATAGTATCCGATAATGCGCTTTCTTTCTTCCAGGGCGACAAAACAGGCGGCAATCCTGCGGCGGGTGTCCTGCGTAACCTGTTCCCGCAGATACTGATCCAGTTGTTCCGAACCGCTTAGAAAGAAAGAGCGATCATGCTCGGCTTTGAGCGGGGCCAGAGCAAACGGTGTTTTACTCATTCCGCGCTCAAAAGAGAGTCGCGTTTTTCAAAAGCGCGTTTCAGGGCCGGGTTTGCGGGAGGCGGATTGCCAAGAGCGTCGGCAAAGCAACTTTGGTCGGCAAGAGACAGGCGAATAACTTCAGCTTCCTCAATGGCCTGCACGGCAGCTTTTTGTACCGCTGTCACCACAAACTGCGTCAGGCTGCTTCCTTGAAGCTCGGCAGCGCGTTTGAGCATTTTATGCAGGTCAGGGGTGATTCTGGCCTCCAAGCGGGCGGTCTGCGCAGTATTTTGCATAGCGTTATCCTCTCCCGGATAATGTACGGCATATTGCCGGAAGAGTCAAGATATCGAACAGAGAAACCAACGCTAAGCTTGTCTCCAGATCCAGACCGTATGACTCGCCACACTGAGGGCTTCCTGGAGCCGGGGGAAGCGATCCAGCCAGGAGGCGGACTCGCCCCGGTCAAACGGCGTGTAGCGGAGCAGCCGCCTGCGCAGAGCCCCGGCCGTGACCGCATGGCCCATTCTCTCAAAGGCGTCACAGACTTTTGCCATGCTCTCGTCCGGCCGGGCGGTTTGCAGGCAGGCGCGGGCCACGAGCTGGTGCATGGGCTTGTCGTCCCCTTCCCGGGCCGCGTCCAGAAAAGCGATCACCGCGGCCTTGTCCCGGCCTTCTTCCAGGCAGGCAATGGCTTCGCTGAGATACACGTTGTTGGCCATACGCTCGGGAAGCCGGGCAACAATGGTTTTTGCCCGTTCGGCATCGCCCTGGCGCAAGCAGGAAACCGCGGCCTTGAGCAAATAGCGCCGCATGTTCTTTTCCTTGTCCGAAGCAAGATAGACGCGAACCAGTCCCAAAGCCGCTTCCGGGTTATCTTCCTGCCCGTCCAGAACGCGCATGAAGGCGCGCTCCGCATCGGGCAGTTCATTGGCTTTCAGATGCGCGACCGCCTTGTTGTACCAGTCCGTTATGGTAAAAGGTCCGCTTTTGCGGCCGGAAGCGGCGTTCCCGGTTCCGTCAGTGCCGCCGGCCGATGGCGCGTCTTTCTTTTTCGGGTGTATGGGCAGGCCGTGCTTTGCGGCGGCGCTTTCAAACACTTGGCCGCGCAACGGAGAGCGCATGGGGGACATGGCTTTTTGGGTCATGCCTTCCAAGTCGTCCAGAGAATACGGACGTTCCAGCACCTGGAGGCCGGTGGCGCGCAGGTCTTTGGCGGACGCGGCCGAGCCTGCCAGAACCAGAACGGGCTGCGTGCGCAGGCCCTGCTCACAGGCCAGGGCGTATAAAAAGACGGACGCCGGGCTGTCCCGCAGATTCTCGTCGCACACAACAAGATCCACGGCATTGCCCGATGAACGCCCGGCGGACGAGGCCTCCGCGGCTTTACGGCGTTCGCCCTCTTTACGCAAAAAGGCGATAGCGGCATCGGCATCCGTCAGATGGATACATTCTTTCGTTCCCATAGCGCGCAGGGCCTTTACGTCCATGCGCACGGAGGATTCGCCGCGTGAAAGGAAAAGTACCCGGACCGGTTTTACAGCGGCGGGCAGGGGTGCGTACATAACGGCCTCACGGCTTTACAGTGTTGTTTACGGACCATAGACAGCCCTCGGGCTGCCCTGGCGCGTGCAAAAGACCGGTCGGCGCTTTGCGTTTCCTGTCTTTTGCCTTGATCCGCAATCTCACCTGCCGAAAGGAATCACCTTGGCCTTGCGCGGCGATTGTTCCAGCGACGGCATAAAGCTGCCGTCATCGCTGAAGTCCTGCGCCACCACAACGGCTTTTTCCAACTGCCGTGGAACAGTGACAAAGCTTTCACGGCACATGGTGCAGTGGCGCTCGCCGGGATCGCCGGAAAGACGCATCAGCAATCCGTCTCTGTTGTAGCAGTGCGGGCAGAACGGCCCCTGTTTGACACTGCCCGTAACCAGCCAGTAAAACTGGCCTTCCAAAATAAGGTTACGAGCCAGGTACAAGACATCTTCGTATTCCTGCACCTGCATTTTGAAGGTGGTGTTCTCGTCACACAGGGCGACATAGCGGCGCTGAAGCTCGGCAAGCTCAAGACGCGCCTCTTCCGTTTTCCCCCGCATGAAGAGATCGCTCACCGTTTTAAAACGGTAATAGTCGAGCATAACTCTCTCCCTGAGTTCCTTAAGCCATCATCCGTGACAGCGGTTATTATGCTTTTCGGCAGACGGAGGGAAAGACTTTAGATATGGAAAACCCTTGCGGCACAAGGAGTTTTCCTAGCGCTCCAGTTGCGGCAATATAAAAGACCGCATCCTTTTGTCCGGGATACGTCTGTTCCGGACAAAAGGATGCGGCCCCATCAATTCGGCAGCCGGACGCTACAGTTAGAACCTTTTCACTTTGAGATTGGCGCTTAACTGTTCAGGCTGTTGGTGCGGCATAACGGTGAATGCCCCGGCAGTTCAGCCATAAAACAACGGCGGGTTGATTATTTCAGCAAAGCTCGCCTACGCCAATTTGACTCGCCACCTCCTGTGGCTCGCCCTTCGGGCGGGGTCGCATTCGCTCCCCCGTCCAATTCCGCTATCCTGCGGAATTGTCGTGGCAAGGATTTGTAGACAAATCCTTGCAGAGCAGTTGAACATTTTCAATGCTCAACTGCTCTAGCCCTTACTCGCCGTTAAGTTCAGCGCGGAACTTGCGCGAAAGTCGAAATACCACTACCTTGCGCGGGGGCAGGGTGATGGTGGTATCGGTCTGCGGATTGCGCCCCTTGCGGGCCTTTTTGTCATAGGCTTCAAATTTGCCCAGACCGCTGACGAGCAGAAAGTGATCCTTTTTTATGGCCTGCTTGCTCAGCCTGAGCAGGGATTCGACCAGCTTTTTGACTTCGTTGCGATTTTTTTCCGTTTTTTCGTAGATAATATCCACGATGTCGGCTTTGGTCAGTGTTTTCGCACTCATGTATGCCTCCGGCGGGCTATTTGCCCATGCGCGCGCTGATGGAGCGCGCCAGTTGCTGCATCTCGTCAGTATCGGCGTACTGCCCTCCCGGCCAATCCGGGAGACCGTCATTGTCAAAACGGGGAATAATGTGCCAGTGGGAATGAAACACCATCTGTCCGGCGGGAGCGAAGTTGTTCTGAACGCAGTTGAAGCCCCCGGCCCCGGTTTCTTTCTTAACGGCTCCGGCAACAAGGCGCAGAGCTTTAAGCAGGGCTTCTCCCTCGCTCTCGGGAAGTTCCAGCAGCGTGGGAAAATGGCCTTTGGGAACCACCAGGGTATGCCCTTTGGCTATGGGGTTGATATCGAGAAAAGCCAGCACATTTTCGTCTTCATACACGCGGGCGCACGGAATTTCGCCCGCGATGATCTTACAGAAAATGCAGGCGGGATCTTTTTTATGCTTGTCTTGAGAACCGGACATACGCTCTCCGCCGCACAACCAGAACATACAGGCGCAACCGTTTTGGCAGCGCTGTGCGGTCGTGTTGTGCGCGACATTGTGACACTGCGGCCAATTTACACCGATAAATACAGAAAAATCAAGCGTATTTAGGGAGAAGTTGTGACTTTTTTCCCGAAATCCCATATTTTCCCTTCACCGGAACCGCCAAAGGATCGCGGGCGAATCTATCCTCTTTTTTTGCCCTTTTCCGGCTGCGCGGTCCGCTGCGTGTTTTGCGCCCAGCATGCGCAGACCGGGACAGCAAGCACGGACGTGCTCACAGCGCTGGAGCGCGCTGACCGGGATCTGCGGGAGCGGGAAGGCCGCCCGGCCCTGGATCTGGCTTTTTTCGGAGGCACCTTTACCGCGCTGCCCTCTGAGGATTTTCGCGCCTGTCTCGCTTTTGCCGTCCGCTGGCAGGAACAGGGCTTCGTCCGCCGGGTGCGTTGTTCCACCCGGCCCGATGCGGTTAACGCTTCCGTCCTGGCCTCGCTCAAAGCGGCCGGGTTCTCCCTGCTGGAACTCGGCGTGCAAAGCTTTGACGATGCGGCGCTTGCCCGGTCCCGGCGCGGCTATAGCGCTGCCGACGCCCGCAGGGCCTGCGCGCTGGTCCGGGATTCCGGCCTTGAGCTCGGCATCCAGCTCATGCCGGGCCTGCCAGGCGCACGGCCGGAAACAGCCTTGCGCGACGTGGAAGAAAGCGCGGCTCTCGCGCCCGCTTGCGCGCGCCTGTACCCTTGCCTTGTGCTGGAGGACACGCCCCTGGCTCGGACATGGCGGCAGGGAGAATATGTTCCTTGGAGCCTGGAGCAGGCCCTCGATTTTCTGGGACCGGCCTGCCTTATCCTGTGGCGCGCCGGAGTGCCTGTCATCCGCATGGGCCTGGCCCAGGAAGCCGGGCTGGAAAAAAACGTGCTGGCCGGTCCGTATCACCCGGATCTCGGCGGCATGGCCAAAGGCCGGGCCCTGTACCTGTACCTGCGCGAACGCCTACAGGCCATACCGCGCGACGACTCCAGGCACGGCTTGACCCTGCACGCGCCGCGCACCTGGCAAGGCGCGTTCTGGGGCCACCGCGGCTCCCTTGAACCGCTGTACGCCGCCCTGGGCCTGCCGCGCAAAAATATCGTCTGGTGGGACAGGGACTATTTTGCTCTGACCGGCCGGTAGAGGTTCCGCTATGCCGGCAGCGGCTCAGTTTGTCGTCAGACAAGGAAGGCGCGGCTTTGGGCGATGGGGCTGGACTCTTCTGGTCCTGCCCCGGAGCACAAAGCAAGCCTGACGATGTATCACGGCAAACTGAGCCGCTGCCTGACAGGGACTTTTTTGACGCCCGCAGCCTGGGATGATAGTGAACAAGGAAGAGGAGGCCTCATGGATATACTCAAAAGTTTCGGCGTGATCTGCCGCATGATCAAGATCGAGCACTCCATATTCGCCCTGCCTTTTGCCTGGGCGGGCGCCATACTGGCGGCCAAGGGCCTTCCGCATCCGGGCACGCTCCTGCTGCTGACCGTGGCCATGGTCGGCATCCGCTCTTTTGCCATGGCCTTCAACCGCATCGTGGACCTGCCCTTTGACCGCAAAAACCCGCGCAGCGCCGCCTGGCCGCTGGTCACGGGCGAAATCACGCCCTGGCAGACCTGGCGTTTCTGCGGTTTCATGGCCGCCGTGTTCGTGCTGGCCTGCATGGGCATAAACAGCGTCTGCCTCGCCCTGTCTCCCATTGCCCTGCTCCTGGCCGCCGCGTACAGCTACACCAAGCGCTTCACCTGGCTCTGCCACTTTGTGCTGGGCGCGGTTATCGGGCTGGCGCCGGTGGCGGGCTGGCTGAGCGTACAGCCGTATTTCGCCCTGACCCCGATCCTGCTCGGCCTCGGCGTTCTGTTCTGGATTGCCGGATTCGACATCCTGTATTCCTGCCAGGACGTGAGCTTTGACCGTGATATCGGCCTGCATTCCCTGCCGGTCCGCTTCGGCCTGCAAGGAGCCATGCTCATTTCCGCCTTCTGCCATCTTAATACCGTGCTTTTCCTGCTCCTGGCCGGCCTGGACCTCACTCTCGCGCCCGGCTGGTACCTGACCCTGGCCGGGGTCGCGGCCATTCTCTGGTGGGAGCACCGGCTGGTCGGCCCGGACAAGCTGGAAAACATCCGCCTCGCCTTTGCCCTGAACGGCCCTATTTCCATCCTGCTGCTGCTCGGCGCGCTGCTCGGCGTCTGGTGAACAACTATGCGTGAGCCAAAAGAGGACAAAAGCCGTTCCCTCAAGAAACGGGAGAGCACGGCCCTGCAGAAACGGGGGGAGGAACTGGCCGCGCTCGGCCCCGGCGTGTGGAAGACCCTGCCTCTTCCGGCAGGCCTTTTTGAAGCCCTGCATGACTTTCGCTCCATGAAGAATCACGAGGCCGGACGGCGGCAGATGCAGTATATCGGACGCCTGATGCGCGAAGCGGACGCCGGGGAAATGGAGGCCCTGCTGTCGGCCCTGGACGGCCTGCGGGCGGGCTCCCGGCAGGAAAAGGATGCCTTGCGCGCCCTTGAAGCCCTGCGCGAACGACTGCTCGACCCGGAGGAGAAAACCAGGGATGCGGCCGTGCGCGAAGCCTTGGCAGCGGCCCCGGCCCTGAGCGAAGCCAAGTTGCGCCACCTGGCCGAGGCCGCCCTGGCTGAGCGCGAAAAACAGCGCCCGCCCAAACATGCCCGTGAGTTGTTCCGCTATCTGCGGGAAAGCATATTGCGGGACCAGCCTCACGCTTGAAGTCTTGTCAAGCGCGCCCCTCCTGATTATACTGTACAATTGATCACTCAATAACAGGAATCCTGGCCATGCCCAGCAAAGGTCCCCATATATCCATTGAATCGCCTTCGCTCGTGCCGCGCATCCTGCGCATCAGCGACAAGGAATTCGCCACCTGGCCCGAAGGCATGCGCCGCCTGACCATGGACATTGCCGAAGAGCTGTTCCTGGTCCGCTACAATCCCTTCATCAACGCGGACACGGTGAAAAAGAGCGTGCAGGAACGCTTTGAAGCGGCGCGGCGCGGCCTGGCGCATCATTACGCCACCAGCATCGGTGAAGGCATCACCATGTTCTGGAGCGCGCATGAAAGCGACATGGCCTTTCGCAAGGAGATCATCTCCCGCCTGTCCGCGCTGCTGCCCGCCGAATGCATAGAGACCCGGCCCGGCGCTCTGGTGGAAAACGCCACCGACGCCACGGACCTGCGCCTTGAACTGCCCCTGCTGGTGCTGTCCCCGTATACGGACGAGCAAATCAGCGCCATAATCACCCTGGCCAATGAAATGCAGTTCGCCCTGGTGCCGCGCGGCAGCGGCACGGGCATGACCGGCGGGGCCATTCCGGCGCGCAAACGCACGGTGATCCTGTCGCTTTCCCGCCTGACCCGCATCGGCCCCATTGATGCCGAGGCAAAAAGCATCACCTTGCAGGCCGGGGTCATTACCGGGGACGCCACGCTCTTTGCCGCCAAGCATGACTTTCTGTTCAGCGTGGATCCGGCTTCCAAGGCCGCTTCGAGCATTGGCGGCAACATCGCGGAAAACGCGGGCGGCCCCCTGGCCTTTGAATACGGGACCACCCTGGATAACCTGCTCTCCTACCGCATGGTCACGCCCACCGGGGAAATTATCGAGATTACGCGCAAGGACCACCCCAGGCACAAGATCCTGCCGGACGAAACCGCCGTGTTTGAAGTGCGGGATCTTTCCGGCGGCCTGCGCAGGGTGGTCAAGCTCGGGGCGGACGAAATCCGCGCGCCCGGCCTGGGCAAGGACGTTACCAACAAGGCGCTGTCCGGGCTGCCCGGCGTGCAGAAGGAAGGCACGGACGGGGTCATCACTCAGGGCGTTTTCATCCTGCATGAAAAGCTGAAGCACAACCGGGTGGTGGTGCTGGAATTCTTCGGCCGCAGCATGGAAAACTCCATGCTGGTGGTCAATGATATCGTGGCCCTGCGCAATGATATTCGCCGCCGGGGGGATCTGGTCAAGATCTCGGCCATGGAGGAGTTCAACGCCAAGTACGTGCAGGCCATCGGCTATCAGAAAAAGTCCTCGGTGTATGAGGGCGATCCCATTTCCGTGCTGATCCTGCAACTGGACGGCAATGACGAACCCGCCCTGGACGAGGCCGTGCGCAGCGTGGTCACCATCTGCGGCTCCTACGACGGCGTGGACGCCTTTGTGGCCAAGGACGAAAAGCAGGCCGAAATCTACTGGGAAGACAGGCACCGCCTCTCGGCCATCGCCAAACGCACCTCGGGCTTCAAGATGAATGAGGACGTGGTTATCCCCTTGCAGGCCATCCCGGAATTCGCCCTGTACCTGGAAGCCCTGAACCTGGAATACATGGCCAGGGGCTACCGCGACGCCCTGCGCAAGGCCTCTGTCCTGCCCGGACTGCCCGAGGAGGACTCCCGCTTTACCGAGGAAATCGCTTACACCACCAGCATCATCAAGGGAGAAGTCCCCTCTTCCGATCTGTCGGACCAGGAACTCTCCATGCGCGCCAGCCTCTTTTTCCGCGACGCGGCCGGGAGCTATCCCCAGCTTGCCGGAAACTTCCGGACCATTGAGGATGACTTCGCGAACACCGTGATCTGCGTGGCCAGCCACATGCATGCCGGGGACGGCAACTGCCATGTGAACATTCCGGTGCATTCCAACAATCCGGCCATGCTGGCCAATGCTGAAAAAGCCGCGCACCAGGTCATGGCCAAAGCCCAGGAACTGGGCGGGGAAGTCACGGGCGAGCACGGCATCGGGATCACCAAGATTGCCTTTCTCACCGAGAAAAAAATGGAGGAGTTCCGCGAGTTCAAGCACCTGGTGGACCCGCGCAACATCTTTAACCCGGCCAAGCTTACCCAGCGCGAACTGCCGGTCGCGCCCTTTACCTTTTCCTTTAATCGGCTGATCCAGGACATCAGCCAGAGCGGGCTGGCGGACAAGGAACGGCTCATCTCCCAGTTGCTCAACGTGCAGGCCTGCACGCGCTGCGGCAAATGCCGCCAGCACTGCCCCATGTACTACCCGGAACAAGGGATGCTCTTTCACCCGCGCAACAAAAACCTGGTCCTGGGCGCGCTCATTGAGGCCATCTATTATTCCCAGGTCAATCACGGCAAGCCTGAACCGTCCCTTTTAGCCGAACTGCGCCAACTTGTGGAACACTGCACGGGCTGCGGCAAGTGCGCGGCCGTGTGCCCGATAAAAATCGCCTCGCCCGAGGTGGCGCTCTCCTTGCGCGGCTACCTGGAGGAAGAAGGCGCGGGCGGACATCCTCTCAAGTCCAAGGCCCTGAAGTATGTGGCCAAAAATCCGGGCAAGCGCATTCCGGCTGCGGCCAAACTGGCCTCGCTCGGACAAGGCCTGCAAAACAAGCTTGTGCCCCTGTTTCCGGCCTCGGTGCGCAAACGCTTCGCAAGCCCCCTGTTCAGCGGCCCCGGACCGCGCCCCGGCTACCGCAACCTCTATGAAACCCTGGACCTTGCCCACGGTTCCTTTTTCGTGCCCGAGGGCGAGGTACGCGGCACGGTCTTTTATTTCCCCGGTTGCGGGGGGGCCATGTTTTACCGCAACATCGGCCTGGCCGGACTTACGCTTGCCTTGTCCGCGGGCTACGCCGTGCTGCTGCCCGAGCGGCACCTGTGCTGCGGCTACCCTTTGCTGTCAGCCGGAGAACACGAGGCCTTTGCCGTGAACCAGGACCATAATATCACCCATTTGCGCGCCCTGGCCCGGAAAGCGGAAAGCCTCGGCTATCCCGTGACCCATGTGCTCACGGCCTGCGGTTCCTGCCGGGACGGCCTGGAGCGGCATTTCGTTTCCGAGATCTTCCCCAAGACGGACGGCGAGCCGGTTTGCCTGCATGATATGGCGGACTTTCTCTTCAACACGGCGCACATCGATTTTTCGGCCGCGGAGAACGACGGCCCGAAACACCTGCTCTACCAGGGACCCTGTCACGCGGAATCGCCGGGCGTGCAAAAGGTCAAGGCTGCCGGGCAGTACGCCCGCACCCTGGCCGAACGTACCGGAACCCAGGTGACCATCAGCCACGGCTGTTGTGGCGAATCCGGCATGGGAGCCATCACCTCTCCCCTGATCTACAACAAGCTCAGGGACAGAAAAACGACCGGGTTGGAGAAGGATTTGGCGGACCTGCCCGAGGACACGCTGCTTATCGTCAGTTGCGCTTCCTGCAAAATGGGTCTGACCCGCATTCTCATGAACCAAAAAATCAAACGCCGGGTTTTGCATACGCTCGAGTATCTCGCGGAGCGCCTGGAAGGTCCGCGCTGGAGCCGCAAATTCAAAAAGCTCCTGCGCTCTTACGTGCCGCAAAAGGATCTGCGCATGGTCAACATGGCTGATCTGGCCGCGGTGCAGCTTACCGAGGCCGAGGCCGCCGAAGCCGAGGACGCGCAATAATGAAGTTTCTGGCCATTGATTACGGCCAAAAACGCACCGGCATCGCGCTTTCCGATCCGGGCGGTGTTCTGGCCTTTCCCCGCGCCACCATCATCATGCGCGGCAAGGACGCCTTTTTCGCCGAACTGCTTGCCCTGGCCGAAGCCGAAGCCGCGCAGGCTTTCGTCGTCGGTCTGCCCCTGCGGGAAAACGGCGAGGACAGCGAAACCACCCGCCAGGCGCGCAACATGGCCGCGCGTCTGAAGCGGCGAACAAAGCTGCCGGTGTACTTCATGCCCGAGGCGCTCAGTTCCCACGATGCGGAGAGCCGCTTGCGCGCGGCCGGAAAAAACAGCGATACCATACGCCATACGCTGGACAAGGCAGCGGCGGCCGCAATTCTGGAGTCCTTCCTGGCTTTGCCCGAGGACCGGAGAATGCCGGCATGAAACAAGGGATTCTCCGACTTCTCTTCTTCCTTTTTCTGGCCCTTCTGCTTGCCGGGGGCTTTGCCGCCTATGACGCTTACCGCTTTTTGAGCACGCCCGCTTCGGACCAGCCCCAGGATATCATCATCAGCATCGCGCCCGGCGCCACCTTTGACCGCGTGGCCTGGGACCTGAAAAAAGCCGGGGCCATCACCGATGTGGATCGCTTTCGCATATTGGCTTATGCCCAGGACGCCCTGGGCCGGGTCAAGGCCGGAGAATTCCAGATCAATACCGGCTGGACGCCCGAACAGGTGCTGCGCCAGATAACCGAAGGCCAGGCCATTCTTTACCGCCTGTCCGTCCGCGAGGGCCTGACCTGGTGGGAAACCGCGCGGGCCGTGGAAGCGCAGGGCTTTGCCCGCTACGAAGACTTCAAGGCGGTCATCCATGACCCGGACTTTTTGCGGGAACATAATATTCCCTTTGCTAATGCCGAGGGCTTTCTTTTTCCCGAAACCTACCTGCTGAAAAAACCGCGCAATCCCCTGGACAGACAACAAGCCTATGACGTGGCCTCCACTATGGTGCGCATGTTCTGGAAAAAATCAGAACCCCTGTGGCAAGCCCTGCCCAAGAAAGCCGCGCCAATAGCGGCACAAGAGCCGCCCGCCGGAGCCATGTCGTCGCCCGCGCCCACGGTAAACGCAACCGCGGCGGCTTCAACCAACGCCACCGCGCCTGCCGCGTCTGCTTCCGGGCCGCGAACGCCCGCGGAAGTGGACCCCGAGGCCCTGCGCCGCCTTGTTACCCTGGCCTCTCTGGTGGAAAAGGAAACCGGCGTGCCCGCCGAGCGCGGCCTGGTGGCGGGCGTGTACGCCAACCGTTTGCGCCTGGGCATGCTCCTGCAGTGCGACCCGACCATCATTTACGGCATTGGCGAAAACTTCAGCGGGGCCATCCGGCGCTCCCAGATTGACGATCCGAAAAATCGCTACAACACCTACCAACATCCCGGCCTGCCCCCCGGCCCCATTGCCTCGCCGGGACTGGATTCCCTGCGCGCCGCGGCCGCGCCGGACCAACACGACTTCCTTTACTTCGTGGCCACGGGAGTGGACGACGGGCATACCTTCAGCAAGACCCTGAACGAGCACAACAAGGCTGTGCAGGTATACCGCTCCAGAATACGCAACAATTAGGGCCTGTGGACACTATGGTCTTTTTGCCCCCTGCCTTCGTCAGAATCGCTTTTTATTCCGGTCGAGTACCATAAAAGTACACTCCCTCCATAAAAACGATTCTTCCTCGGCAAAGAACAAAAATCCTCATAGTGTCCACAGGCCCTAGAACCGGTAGTGCCTCAGTTTGAGCAAAGACGGTAGTGTCTTGGTTTGGTGTCAGACGAGGAAGGCAAGTTTTTGCGAGGGTGGGCTGGGCTCTTCGGCCCTGCCCCCCGAGCAAAAACGATGCCTGACGAAGTATCACGCCAAACCAAGACACTACCGTTATTTTTTCGTTTCTTCGTACCCCTTATGATAACCCTGCTTGGTGTCTTTCACGGCATTTTCGACCCCGGCCTGGGCTTTTCCCGCGGTTTCGCCCGCCCATGAGCAGGCACTCAGGGAAAGAACCGCCAGTGCCAGCACAACAATGCTATATTGCTTAAAAAGATGCATCATCATTGTTCTCCTTTTATTTTCGTCCCTGCAATCCTCTCGGGCGGCCGCCTTTCCGGCACGTAAACATGCGGAACGGTTCCCTCGTTCCACTCCTTGCTCACATACAGCCCGCAGAAACAGGAGCCGAACTCCTGCACATCCGGCACGCGGTAGGTGCAAGGACAGATGATGTCTCTGTCCATTTCAAGGGAACCGTTGGCCAGGCGGCAGGGACAGGCCATGTAGCCGTAACGCGCTTTGGTCACCAGAAGCTGCTCCAGCAGCGGCATGGTCATCTCCGCATCGGCATTGAAAAAATAGCCTTTCGGTTCCTGAAGCTCTTTCAGCTTTTCATACAGCTTGCGCACGTCTTCCGCGTCCGGCGTCTTCATGGTCATAATATAACTGCCTAAAGTTCAAGCGCCTTGGACAACGCTTCGGGCTGAAAGCCCACAATTATTTTTTTACCGTCAATCACCACGGTGGGAAAAGATATCTGCGGATTAACCCCGCGTACCGCTTCCAAAAGTTCCTCGCGCTCCTGCCCTTCGGCAAGATCCACGTAGTGTAATTCAAAGGGGACGTTGTTCTGTTCCAGAAACTCACGGCAATGCTTGCAGTGAATGCAGGTTGAAAGACCGTAGAACGTTACTGAATGGTCAGTTGAAGCCATGTGGCATACTCCTTTCCGCCTGTTCGTGCCAGGGGGTACATGGACCGTTACGACGGGATTAGTAAAAAAAATATGTACCAAGCTCACTCTATATAAAAGTACCAGTCTTTTGGCAATCAGAAAAAAATCCGGGCACTGCCGTCAATTGTCAGCCCTTCCACTTTCTGATACCATAGCCTGAAGAGCAAATATTTTTTAAAGCGGTGCGCCGCGCCACCTACAGCCCCTTCACGCCCCATGCAAGAATTTCTGGCAGACCTGCATATTCACTCGCGTTTTTCACGCGCCACCAGCCGTAAGCTGAACCTGCCCCTTTTGGCTGCCTGGGCGCGGCTCAAAGGCATTGCCGTGCTCGGCACGGGCGATTTCACCCATCCCAGGTGGCGGGAGGAGTTGCGCGACGAGTTGATCCTGGACGAGGACAGCGGCCTGTACGTGCTGAAAAAGCCGGGTGACGTGGCTGCCGTTCTGCCGGAACTGCCTGTTGACAACCTGGGCGGCACACGCCCGGTCCGGCTTGAGCGGGAAGCCGTGGAACACGCCACCGGTTTGTCCGTTCCTCTGACCCGCTTCATGTTGCAGGGTGAAATCAGTTCCATTTACAAGCGCGGCGGCAAAGTGCGCAAGGTGCACAATCTGGTGTTCATGCCCACGCTGGAGGCTGCGGACGCCTTCTGTCTGAAGCTTGGCGAACTGGGCAACCTGCATTCGGACGGGCGGCCCATTCTGGGGCTTGACTCGCGGGACCTGCTGGAACTGGTGCTGGAAGCGCATCCGCAGGCCTTTCTCGTTCCGGCCCACATCTGGACGCCCTGGTTCTCCCTGTTCGGCTCCAAGTCCGGCTTCGACCATCTCACAGACTGCTACGGGGATCTGTCCCCGGAAATTTTCGCTCTGGAAACCGGCCTCTCTTCCGACCCGTCCATGATCCGTCTGTGGAGCGAACTGGATAACTTCCGGCTGGTCTCCAATTCGGACGCGCATTCGGGCGAGAACCTGGGCCGCGAGCTCAACATGTTCAGCGGGGACATTTCCTACGCGGGCATGCTGCAAGCCCTGAAGCACCCCGAACAGGCGGGGGCCACCGTGTTCCGGGGCACCCTGGAATTCTTCCCGGAAGAAGGCAAATACCACATGGACGGGCACCGCAAGTGCAACGTGGTGCTCAGCCCGAAAGAGACCAAGGCGCTTGGCGGCATCTGTCCGGTTTGCGGAGAAGCGCTCACCGTGGGCGTGCTCCACCGGGTCATGGAACTGGCGGACCGGGACGAACCCGAGTACCAGCCCGGCGACGGGCAGATCGGCAAGGACGGCTGCGGCTTTATCTCTTTTGTGGCGCTTACGGAGATACTGGGCGAGATTCTCGGCGTCGGCTCCAAGTCGCGCAAGGTCAGCGACATGTACGCCTCGGTCCTGGAACGGTTCGGCCCGGAACTGTCCATTCTGCGCGATGCGCCGGAGGCGGATCTGGCCCGCTTTTTCCCGCCCCTGGGCGAGGCTGTCGGCCGCATGCGCCGGGGCGAGGTGCATCTGCAGGGCGGGTATGACGGGGAATACGGCGTGGTCCGCATGTTCAGCGACAAAGAGCGGGAAGAGATCCTGCGCGGAAGCGGGGCCGCTTCCCGCAGGCGGGGCGGCGTGCAGACCCTGGGACTGGCCTTGCCCGGCACTCCGCCCGACATCCCGCCCAGCATCCCGGAAGACACGCCATCCGCCCCGGCGCGGAGCCCGGCGCGAAGCCCGTCTCGCAGCAAGACGCGGCGGACCGGGCAACAGGATGCCGGGCATCCCGACCCTGATGAAGACTTTATCTTTTCCTGCGCTGATGAAGAAGCGCCCTTGGTCCCCTTTGCCGATGTCGCAGAGGACAGCCCGGCAGTCGCGGGCACGCCCGAAGGCCTGACCCCGGAACAGGAACGGGCCGTGTGCGCCGGTCCAAGTCCGGTGCTGGTGCTGGCCGGGCCGGGCACGGGCAAGACGCGCACGCTCATCGCCCGCATCCTGCATCTTCTGGATGAAGGCATTGGATCGCGCCGCATTCTGGCCGTGACCTTTACCCGCCGGGCCGCGTCTGAAATGGACACCCGGCTCACCGCCGCCCTTGCGCCGGGTTCGGCCTTGCCGCGCACCGACACCTTGCACGCCCTGGCCCTGGAATTGTGGCACAAAACCCATGCCGACGTGCCCGTGCTCCTGTCTGAAGAGGATGCCCGGCGTGTCTTTGCTGAAGCCAATCCGGACGAGACGCCGCAGGCCATCCGCGAGGCCTGGCAGATCGTGAATCTGGCCCGTGAACGCCTGGAGATCCCTCTGCCCGAATACGAGGTCATGGGCGACCGCTACATGGCCCAGAAAAACGCCTGGAATCTGGCCGACTACACGGATTTGCTGGAGTTCTGGCTGGAACAGATCACTTCCGGCCTGTTTACCTCGCCCTGGGGCCACGTGCTGGTGGATGAAGTGCAGGATTTGTCGCCTCTGCAACTGACCCTGGTGCGCTCTTTGTTCCCCGGCTCAGGGGAAGGCTTTTTCGGCATAGGCGACCCGGACCAGTCCATTTACGGTTTCCGGGGAGCGCACGGCAAAAGTCTGGAGTTTTTCCGCGCGGCCTGGCCGAGCCTGGAATGCATCCACCTGACCCGGAACTACCGCTCGCGCGGCGGCATCCTGGAAGCGGCCCACAGCGTGCTCGGGCCGCAAGCTTCCGGCGGACCGCTCATTCCGGCCAGACAGGAAAAAGCGGGCCTGCATATCTTTGACGCGCCTTCGGCCGAAGCCGAGGCCAACTGGATAGCCGACCGGGCCGCGGAACTGATCGGCCTTGGCAGCCACACGCTGGCGGACGCCAAAGCCGCGGCACATCCCTCCCTGCACCACAAGGAAGCGGATCACAGTCCGGGCGAGATCGCCGTGCTGGTGCGTACCCATGCCCTGGCCTCGGTGTACCGCAAAGCCCTGGCCCGTAAGGGCGTACCCGTTTCCGAACCGGTGGGGGACGCCTTCTGGGCCGACGAGCGGGTGGGGCTTATCCTGCACGCGGCGGGCCGCATGCTCGGCATTGCCGTGGCCGAGGAAGAGCGGGACCGCGCTGTTCCCGTGTGCCCGGACAAAGTGCTGGCCAAAGGCCCGCTCGGCGTGGCCGCTTACCTGGCCGCCTTCCCGCCCTTTGACGACCGTTTCTGGCAGTCCACGCCCTTCCGAGCCCTGGTCAAGGCCTACAACGAAAATAACGGCTGGGCCGGGCTGATCTCCTGGATCAGTTTACAGAACGAGCTTGAACTGGTGCGGGCCAAGGGCGAAAAGGTGCAGGTCATCAGTATGCACGCGGCCAAGGGACTTGAGTTCCGCACGGTCTTTGTGCCCGCCCTGGAAGACGGCCTGATACCCTTTGCCGGACCGGATCTGCTGACCGGCAAGTTTCTGGAAAAGGGCGCCGCAACCGCGCCGGACAGAGATGAGGCGGAAGAGCGCCGCCTGCTCTATGTGGCTCTAACCCGAGCCAAAGATTTTCTCTATCTCAGCCATGCGGACAAACGCATGCTCTACGGACGGGAACTGCGCCTCAGGCCCTCCCGTTTTCTGGACGCCATCTCGCGTGAACTGCTCTCCCGCTCCACGCTGGTGGCCAAAACCACGCGCAAAGAACAGCATCTTCGACTCATTTGAAAAAGGAAAAGGCATGCGACAGTATCTTATAGCACTTTTTGCGGCGGTTTTATTACTGTTGCCGCAAGGAGCACACGCGCAAAAGGAGACATCAGTGGTTGAACTGCACACCAGTAAAGGATTAATCGTGGTGGAACTGGACCACGAAAAAGCCCCGATCACGGCGGCCAACTTCAAACAGTATGTTGAAGAAAAGTTTTACGACGGCACCATTTTTCACCGCGTCATCAAAGGCTTCATGATCCAGGGCGGCGGCATGACCCCGGACATGAAAGAAAAAGAAACCCGCGAAACCATCAAAAACGAGGCGGACAACGGCCTGCCCAACGAAAAATATACCATTGCCATGGCCAGAACCAACGAGCCGCATTCGGCTTCATCCCAGTTTTTCATCAATTCCGCGGATAACGCTTTTCTGGACCATTCCTCGCCCACGTCCAGAGGCTGGGGCTACGCTGTGTTCGGCAAGGTTATCGAGGGCCGGGACGTGGTGGACGCCATTGAAAGCGTCAAAACCCACACCAAAGGCTGGCACGATGACGTGCCCGTGGAGCCGGTGTTGATTGAAAAGGCCGTGCTGCGCAAGTAGCGTGCTGGTTGAGCACTACCGTTTTTCTTTGCCGGACGGGCGTACCGCGCCTGGTCCGGCAAAGAAAAAGGTCAGGGCAAAACCGAGCATGGCGCAGGCCGAGGCCGCGTAAAATACCGAAGGATAGCCGAAAACCGGGACGAGCAGGCCCGTAAGCGGACCGGTCAATCCAAAAGAGACGTCCTGAAAGGCCGTGAACCACCCCACGGCCACGCCCCGCGCTTCAATGGGAATGTCGCGCACCAGTTCGACCCCGATGGAAGGATAGATAAGAGAACAGCCGAAGCCGGTCAGGGCAATGCCGAGGAAGGCCACGGCAACCGAAGGGGCCAGGGCCACAAGGAGCAGGCCCAGCGCCTCTATGGCGAAAAACAGCAGCGTCGGTCCCTGCCCGTGGGCTTTGTCCGGGATTTCCCCGCACAGGACCCGGGCCAGGATAAAGGAAAATCCGAAGCAGGTCAGGGCCAGCCCGGCGTAATCCCAGTTTTCCGAGGCGAAATACAACACGATAAAGACGCTGATGGCCGCGTTGCCCACCCCGTGCAAGGCCAGGCAGATGCCGGGCCGCATAATGCGCGGGATAATATGGCCCGCTTTGGCGGCCTTTTCCTTGGGCACGCGCGGGGTTTCCGGCTTGCCCAGGGCGCAGCACAAGGCCAGCAGCGGAAGCAGGCAGGTTGCCGCGCCAAGGGACAGGATTCCCCAGCGCTCCCAAAGCGCAAGCCCGAGCGGCGCGCCAAGGGCGATGCTGCCGTACATGGAAATTCCCAGCCAGGCAATCACTCTGCCCGCGTGTTGCGGCCCGAGCAGGCCAAAGCCCCAGGCCAGAAGGCTTGTGCCCACCATGCTGTGGGCAATGCCGAGCAGGATGCGGCCAAGAAAAATGCAGGGCAACATGATGTCGTCGGACACAAGCGGGGTGGCGGCCAGCAGGTAGGGGAAGCCGGAAAACATGGCCAGCAGGACGCCGGTAAGCGTGGTGTGCTTGGCCCCCCAGGTATCGGCCAGCCGTCCGGCCATGCCGCGAAAAAGCACGGTAGTGACAAAATGCAGCCCGATGGTGACGCCGACCACGGCCGTGCTGTAGCCCAGGGATTTATGCACGTAAAGAGGCAGCACGGGCAGCGGCAGCCCTACCACCATGAAGGTGAAAAAGTGGGTCGCCACCAGCGGATAAAATGGTTTGCTCTCGGCAAAGCTCATGAACGGCAGTCCTTGGAAGCGGTTACCCGTTTTGCACCAGGGCCTGTAGCGTCAACAGGCCCTACCCCCTACCACACGGCCCGCACGCGCACGCTTTGCCCCGCCTTGTTGGTAAAGAGCAGGTATCCGTGCTCCTTGCCGAAAAGATACAGGTCGCGGGTCAACAGCACGTCCTTGGCGCAGTATTCCTCGATTTTGTCCAAACGCCGCTCCTTCCACCATTGCAGAGCAAGCAGGCCGTTGGCGCTTTTTTTCGCCCCCAGGGTCGCGCCGGACAGATTGTCCAGCGAGACTCGATACGATAGCTGTTCGTGTATCTTGACCAGCATGTCAAGCGTGGGCAACGAACGAAAGGTAAATCCCGGCGCGTGCGGTTCCAGCACGGCATAGTCAAAGCGCAGCAGGTTGAAGCCGACAACAAGCGGCGCGTCTGCCAGCACTGTTGCCAAGGCCGGGATTTCCTCCTGCGTATAAGGCGTGAAAAGGCCGGTGCGGGAATCATAGAGCACGGCAATGCTGACGCCCATGCGCGAAGCCTTGTGCCATCCGCCCACCTCGTCGGCCGAGTAGCGCGTTTCCACGTCCAGCACGACAAAGTCGGTGGTTTGTTTTGGGGCTCCGCCCCAAACCCCGCAAGGGGGTTGAACCCCCTTGACCCCACAATCCCGGAAAACGGCTTTGCCGTTTTCCGGATATGGGGGTGCAGGGGCATCATGCCCCTGCCGGGGGGTCGGGGGGGGGGGGGCCCCCCCACCCCCCCCCACCCCCTCCCCCTCCCCCCCCCCCGCCTCCCCCCCCCCCCCAGGG